>Ga0209445_1000124_pt1 | contig 40866 bp, 40 predicted proteins | sample MarorgKNORR_S2LV_4_FD_188223 | JGI IMG/M metagenome (GOLD analysis project Ga0209445, IMG submission 188223) | Marine microbial communities from the Southern Atlantic Ocean, analyzing organic carbon cycling - NADW_A/KNORR_S2/LV (SPAdes) (version 2) | ecosystem: Environmental > Aquatic > Marine >... | reverse complement strand
GACGTTGACGCCGAGCTTAAGGGCGTCGTCCTCGAGGCACGCTCGCTGCCAGCCCTTGCCCGCCAACGCCATCGTATAGGGCAGCGTCGCATTGGTGAGCGCGAGCGTACTCGTGCGCGGGACGCCGCCGGGCATGTTCGCCACAGCATAGTGGATGACATCGTCGACCGTGTAGACAGGGTCCTGGTGCGTCGTGGGCCTGATCGTCTCGACGCAGCCTCCTTGGTCGACCGCGACGTCGACGATCACCGTACCGGCTCGCATGAGGCCGAGGTCCTCGCGGGTGATGAGGTGGGGCGCCTTCGCTCCGGGAATCAGAACCGCCCCGATGATGAGGTCGGCATCCTGAATCTGCTTCCTGATCGCGTAGCGAGTGCTGTAAAGCACGTTCACATTTGCAGCCATCACGTCGTCGAGGTAGCGCAGGCGCTTGAGGTTGATGTCCATCATGTGGACGCGAGCGCCCATGCCGGCAGCCATTTTCGCCGCGTTGGTACCGACCACGCCAGCGCCCAGGATGAGTACTTTTCCTGGTAGCACACCCGGAACACCGCCCAGCAGAACCCCGAGGCCGCCCTGGGGGCGTTCCAGGTACTTGGCACCCTCCTGTACGGCCATGCGGCCCGCGACCTCGCTCATGGGCGTGAGCAGCGGCAACTCTCCGGTTGGAAGCTCGACCGTCTCATACGCGATCGCGATCGATCCGGACTCGACGCATGCCCTTGTGAGCGACTCGTCGGCAGCGAAGTGGAAGTACGTGAAGATGACCTGGCCGTCGCGCATGCGAGGCCACTCGACCTCGATGGGCTCCTTGACCTTCATGATCATATCGGCCCGCGCCCAGACATCCTCTGGGTCATCGAGTATTGCCGCGCCGGCGTTCACATAGAAGTCGTCGGTGAACCCGCTACCCAACCCGGCACCCTTTTCGACAAAGAGCTCATGCCCGGCCTGCGTGAGCATCTCTGCCCCGGCCGGCGGCAACGCGACGCGATACTCGTCGCTTTTGATCTCCTTCGGAACGCCGATCAGCATTTCTTAAGCGCTTCCCTGGTTGGATTGTCTTTCAGTCACGCTTGCGCGCTCCCATTCGTGGCATCCGGGCCAAGTCGGACCACCAGTTGGCGGTCGGGATCGTAGAATTCGGCCGCGACACGGCATACGTCCTCGAGGGTCACCGAGTCGATCTTGTCGAGTAGGCCATCGAGCCCTAAGAACGGCTCCCGATGCAGCGCGAAGGAAGCCAGCCGGTACAGCCGCGCCCCGGTCGACTCCAGGGACAGCATGACTTGCCCCTTCACCTGCCTCTTGGTCTGCTCCAACTCGTCCGCGCTGAGTCCGAGATTGGCCATGCGGCTCATCTCAGCGGAGATCGCGTCGACCGCGGCATCCGCCGTCGCCGGCCGCGTTCCGACATACACTCCGGAAAGGCCCGACGCGCTGTAGAACGATTGGTAGGTGTACACGGAGTAGCAGAGTCCGAGCTCCTCCCTGATTTTCTGAAAAAGCCTGGAGCTCATGCCTCCGCCCAGCTCCGAAGAGAGCAGCGCGAGCGGGTACCGGTCCTTGTGCGCGTGCCCCGGAACCCCGGCCCCGAGCACCACATGTGTTTGTGCGGTCGAGCGTGCGATTCGGTGCTGGCCGGCGAGAGTAGGTCCGGGTATCGCGACGCGGTCGCTGGGCTCGCCCGTGGCCCGAGAGCCAAAAAGGCTGTGGACCGCCTCCACCAAGCGCTCGTGTTGCACGTTGCCGGCCGCCGCGACGACTAGGTTCTCACCGCCATAGGTTCGGGCGTGCAGTTCGCGTAGCGTGTCGATGCTCATGTCGGCGACCGACTCTTTCGTGCCCAGGATCGAACGGCCGTAGGGGTGCCCAGCCCAGAGAAGATCGGAGTGGAGCTCGAAGACCAAATCGTCCGGCGTGTCCTCGACCTGTGCGATTTCCTCGAGCACGACCTCGCGCTCGAGCTCCAGATCCTCTGCCCGCAGCAGAGGATCCAATACCATGTCGGCCAGTACATCGAGTGCCTCGCCGATGTGCTCGTCCAGAACCCGGGCCTGATAGGAAGTGTGTTCGCGACTGGTATAAGCGTCGAGTGAGCCACCTAGGCCTTCGAGCGCCATCGCGATCTCGGCGGCCGAGCGTCGCTCTGTGCCCTTGAAGACCATGTGCTCGAGCAAGTGGCTCACGCCCGTGTCCAACAACGGCTCGTGGGCCCCACCCTGGCGGATCCAAATACCGACGCTCGCCGAACGAACCGACGGTATGTACTCGCTGAGCACGTGGATCCCACCGTCGAGAACCGACTCTTTCATCATGTCAGTACCGTCCCCGGCGGCGCTCGACCCGGCACGCGTCTCAGTCAGTGGCGAAGCCAAAGAGAGCACGGGCGTATGCCCGTGCCCCCTCGTGGTCCTACTCGGCACCCCGCCTGCTCAGGCGTCGGCGGTCTGAGCCGCCTCGTCCGCACCCTCGGCCGCGTCGTCGCCGTTGTCGGCCGCGTCAGCAAGCTCCTCCTCCAAGGCGGCCTTTCTCGAGAGCCTGAGGCGACCCTTCTCGTCGATCGAGAGCAGCTTGACCTTGGTGATGTCGCCCTTCTTGAGCACATCCTCGGTCTTGTCGGTGCGTCCTTCCTGGAGCTCCGAGATGTGGCACAGACCTTCGGTACCAGGCATGATCTCGATAAAGGCACCGAACGTGGTGGTGTTCTTCACCGGGCCCTCGTAGATCCGTCCTATCTCGGGGTCCTTCACGATCGCTTCGATCATCTCTCGGGCCCGAGCTCCGGCCTCGCCCGACACCGCGGCGATCTTCACCAGCCCACTGTCGTCGATGTCGATCGTGGCACCCGACTCTTCTTGGATCGCCCGGATCGTCTTGCCCTTGGGGCCGATGATCTCACCGATCTTCTCAGGGTTGATCTGGATCGACACGATGCGCGGCGCGTATGCAGAGAGATCGTCTCGCGCTTCGCTGAGCGCCTGATCCATCAGGTCGAGAATGTGGAGCCGACCCTTGTGCGCGCGCTCGAGAGCCTCTTTGAGGATGTCGACCGTCAGACCCTGGATCTTGATGTCCATCTGGATCGAGGTCACGCCGTCACGCGTGCCGGCGACCTTGAAGTCCATGTCACCGAGTGCATCCTCGAGCCCGAGGATGTCGGTGAGGATGGCGAGCTCGTCGCCTTCTTGGATCAGGCCCATCGCCACGCCCGCGCACGGGCCTTTGATGGGAACGCCGGCGTCCATGAGCGCGAGCGAAGAACCGCAGACCGTCGCCATGGAGGACGAACCGTTCGACTCCAGGATGTCCGACACGATCCGGATCGTATAAGGGAAGTCGTCGTACGCGGGCAACAGCGGCTGGATTGCGCGCTCCGCCAGGTTCCCATGGCCGACCTCACGACGGGACGTGCCGCGGAACGGGCGCGCCTCACCGACCGAGAAGGGCGGGAAGTTATAGTGCAGCATGAACGACTTGGTGACTTCCTCTCGGGTGTCGATGGAGTCGATGCGCTGCTCGTCGCGCGACGTGCCCAGTGTCACCACCGCGAGCGCCTGGGTCTGACCACGCGTAAAGAGCGAGGAACCGTGCGTGCGTGGAAGCACACCGACCTCGCTCGTGATCTGACGGATGTCTTCCAAACCACGTCCGTCGGCGCGTTCGCCCTTATCGAGGATCTGGCGACGCATGGTCGTCTTCTCGATGCCGCGCAGGATCTCGCCGATGTCCTTCGCGTGCTCGGCGTACTGCTCGTCCTCTTCGGTGAGCGTCGCGACGACGTCTTCGGTCACCGCGGCCATCGCCTGATTCCGCTCCTGCTTGTCACCGAGGTTGAGGGCCTCAGCCACCTTGGCGGCAGCCATACCTTCGACCTTTTCCTTCAGGTCGGCATCGGGTGCGGTCGACGTCCACTCCATGTCCGGCACGCGATGGCCTTCGAGAAGCTCGTCCTGGAACGCGCACAGCTCTTTGATGCCTGCATGCGCGACCTCGAGCGCTTCGAGAATCTCACTCTCCGGCACCTCGAGAGCGCCGCCCTCGACCATCGTGATCGCTTCCGCGGAGCCCGCTACGACGATGTCGACGTCGGAGTACTCGAGCTGCTGGAAGGTCGGGTTCAGCACCCAGGTGTCCTTGATGCGGCCCACTCGGACCGAGGCCACCGTCGTGTTGAACGGGATCTTCGACATGTTGAGCGCCACCGAGGCACCCAGCATGGCGAGCACGTCGGCATCGTTTTCCTGGTCCGCGGACAGAATGAAGCAGGCGACCTGCGTCTCGTTTCTGAACCCCTCCGGAAACAGGGGCCTGATGGGCCGATCGATGCAGCGCGCGGCGAGAATCTCCTTCTCGCCAGGCCGCCCTTCGCGCTTGAAGAAGCCGCCGGGGATCTTGCCCGCAGCGTACGACTTCTCGCGATACTCGATGGTGAGGGGGAAAAATGGGAGGTGGGTTGGCCTGTCCTGCACTGTGGTCGCAACCAGCACCACCGTATCGCCGTACTGCACGAGGCAAGAGCCTTGCGCGAGTTTGGCCATACGGCCGATTTCGAGCGACAGTGTCCGTCCTGCGAACTGGCGCTCCATCCTTTGAATCATGTTGTTCTACTCACTTCGGTTTCGGCCGGGGAACATCCCCAGCCTCGGATTGAATGCCGAGTTGCCGTGGGACCGGAGGAGAGAGCGACCGCCGCGAGGGGCACGCGGGCACCCACGCAAAAAGCGTGGGTCGCGTGACCCCGTTTCCGCGGCCAAATCGTAGGCCGTCTCCCGACCGAGGCGCACAACCGCTTCGGCTGAAAAAAACTGAGGCGATCGCCTCAGCGTACTAATGTCGCAAGCCCAGATCCTTGATCAGGCTGCGGTACTTCTCGACGTCTGTCTTCTTCATGTACTCGAGAAGGCGACGCCGACGCCCGACCATCTTGAGCAGGCCGCGGCGGCTGTGGTGATCCTTCTTATGGTCGTCGAAATGGCCTCGGAGATCGTTGATTCGAGCCGTAAGGATCGCGATCTGGACCGGGGTGCTTCCACGATCGTTGTCGTGGAGCTGATACTTCTGAATAACTTCTTCCTTGACGATCGCCATTGGGCGTCGGCCTCCTCGAGAGTCAGTCGCTGCAAGGGAAGCGAGAGCGCTGGACCACGAAAGCGGAAGCGCCGTTGTTTGTTAGCCCATAACCTAGGCAAACTCCGAATCCTCGTCTACCACGTGGCGAGCCAGGTCGACGTCTGCCCGCATTTGATCGATCAGCGCTCCCACGCTGTCGAACGGCAGAACCGGCCTCAGATACTGCACGAAGTCGATCCTCACGGCCTCGCCGTAGATGTCGCCTTCGAAGTCGAGCAGGTGCAACTCGATGCTAGGGGGAGACCCAGCGAAGGTCGGTCGCGGACCCAGGTGCAAGGCTCCTACATACGTACCGCGCTTGAGCACGCCCCGAACGGCGTAGATCCCCGAGGGCGGAATCAACTTGTCGCTCGCCGAGACCTCGAGATTGGCGGTCGGAAAACCTAACCCCTTGCCGCGCCCGTCCCCGCGAACGACTACACCGCGAATGGAGTAGGGCCTCCCCAGACACATGCGGGCCTCCTCCATGCGCCCGGCTGCAACCGCGGCGCGAATCCGTGTGGAGGAGACAGCCTCTTCCCCCGCCTCCACCGGCGGTACCACGTCGACGTCGAAGCCGAGGTCGGCTCCGATCTCGCGCAGCGTGTCGGCGTTGCCGGAGCGGTCACGGCCAAAGCCATGGTCGAACCCGATCACGAGCTCCTCCACATGCAGGCGGTCGACCAGGATTTCCTCGACGAACCGGCGAGGCGAGTAGCGCGACAATGTTTCGGTAAATGCGATGAAGACCGCGTACTCGAGCCCGCTCTCCGCGAGGATCTCCTTTTTCTCGAGTGGTGTCGTCAGCAGAGGCGGCGCATGCTCGGGCCGTACGATACGCAGAGGGTGCGGATCGAAGGTCACGAGGACGCTGCGGCGATTGGTGGCTCGCGCGCGCTCTCGGATCTCCTCGAGCACAGCCCAATGTCCGCGGTGCACACCGTCGAATGTACCCACCGTCACGACGGTGCCTTTGTCCGTGGGCAAGCCCGGTGGGTACGCCCAGCGCACGGTTCCGCTCATGGCAGGAATACCTTCTCAGGCCTGAGAGCGCCGTCACGAACTCGGGCGATCGCCACCAGCCGGCCGTCATATTCCACGGCGACGTGCCCGCCGTCTGCCGTCTCTGGCGCGTCGACCGTTTGACCGAACGCGAGTCGGTCACGGCCCTGCTCATCGACAACGACAGCCGGTAGGTGCCCGAGTGCTTCCAGCGGTGACAGCGCAGCCCTCGATACCACCTCGGGGTCCTCGAGCTGGGAAGGAGTGATCGCCTGTTCCAGGGTGTGCGACCCGATCGACGTCCTCCTGAGTCCGGTGAGGTGCGCTCCTACCCCTAGCGCCTCTCCGATGTCGCGTGCCAGGGACCGTACGTAGGTCCCAGTCGAGCAACACACCCGGAATTCCATGAAAGGCAGGTCGAGTGAGCGCAGCTCGAGCTCATGGACCGTGATCTGTCGCGCCGCCAAATCGACGTGTTCTCCACGACGCGCGCGCCGATGCATGGCCACACCGTCGACTTTCTTCGCCGAGAACTGCGGAGGGACTTGATCGATGTCGCCCTTGAAGGCCTGCATTGCGGTGACTACAGCGTCGCGTTTCAGATCGGCCCATCCGGGGCGTTCCTCGCCGGGCTCGCCGTCGCGGTCTTCAGTGTCGGTCGTGATACCGAGGCGAGCGACGGCGTCGTAGGACTTTGCCAAGCCGGTGAAATACTCGGCAAGCCGGGTCGCCTTCCCGATACAGAGCAACAAGAGTCCGGAAGCGAATGGATCCAACGTGCCTGTGTGTCCGACCTTTCGGATGCCCAAGGCCTTCCTCGCCATCGCCACCACGTCGTGCGAGGTTGGCCCTTCCGGCTTGTCCAGCGGAAGGACGATGTCGAGCCTGGTCACTCCGAGCTCTCGAGCGGGGTCTCCGCGTCGACCTCGACCGTCTCTTCCTCCGGCACGTCCACCTCCGACAGCAGCTGCTCGATCCGACGTGCGTGCTCCATGGACCGGTCTTCGCGGAAGCGCAGTTCAGGGATCCGGCGGATGTGCAGAATGCGGCCGAGCAGCCCACGCAGGAACGGCGCTGCAGCTTCGAGCCCAGCAAGCGTCTCCTTGAACTCGGCCTCATCGCCGATTATGCGAACGAAGACGCGCGCGGATCCGAGGTCAGACGCCATCTCCACGGCCGTTACAGTGACCACGCCCACACGCGGGTCCCTGACCTGCGTGCGGATGAGCTCTGAAAGTTCACGTTTGAGTTGCTCGTTGAGGCGAGCCACGCGCTTGGATGCCATCAATAAATCTCTCGGCGCACACCGGTGATCAGCGCGCCGTGGTTCTCTACGAAGCGATCGATCTTATCGAGCGCGGACTCTGCGAGGCGTCTATCGGATGCGACCAAGGCGACCGTGATCTGGGCACGTGCGTGTACGTCCTGAAAGTCGGTCTCGGCCACGGACACATTGAACTTGTGCATGAGCCGATCACGGAGCGAGCGAATCACCGATCGCTTCTCCTTGAGAGAGGAGCAGCCCGGCAGTGCTAGATCCCAGGTCAGTGAAGCGACGACCATGGCACCACCTGCCTACTGGCTGGCCTCAGCCAAAGTCCGGGCGATCTCTTCGATGGTGTAGCACTCGATGACATCTCCGACCTTGATGTCGTTGAAGTTCAGGATGCCGATACCGCACTCGAAGCTCTCCCGGACCTCCTTGACGTCGTCCTTGAAACGCTTCAGTGACGAGATCTCACCGTCGTAGACCACGATGCCGTCACGGATCAAACGCCCGTGTCCCTTGCGATCGATGCGGCCTTCGATGACATAACAACCAGCAATGGTCCCAACCTTGCTGACCCTGAATATCTCTCGCACCTCCGCAGTGCCCTCGATGGTCTCCCGCCTCTCGGGCGCGAGCAGTCCCTCGAGCGCCGCGGTCACCTCGGCGACCGCCTCGTAGATGATGTCGTAGGTGCGGATGTCCACATCTTTCCGCTCCGCCTCGAGTCGCGCCGAAGTCTGCGGCCGCACACCCAGACCTATGATGACCGCGCCCGACGCCTGTGCCAGCAACACATCGGACTCATTGATCGCACCAACCGCGCGGTGAATGATCTCGACCTTCACTTCGTCGGTACCGAGCTGCTCGAGCGAATCGGAAAGCGCCTGCACGGAGCCGTCCACATCGCCCTTGATGACGAGCGGAAGCGTCGAGGCCTTGCCCTCCGCAGCCAGCGCACCGAAGTCGCCGAGCTTGACTCCGCGCTCACGAATGCGTAGCTGCTTCTCGCGGTCGAGCCGCTGCCGGTCCGTTGCGATCTCAGCTGCCTTGACCGCTTCCATGGCCTGGAAGAGGTCACCCGCCTGCGGCACACCGCCGGCGCCCAGAACCTGAACCGGCGTGGCCGGCCCGACCTCTTCGACGTTCTGACCGCGCTCGTCGAGCAGAGCTCGCACCCGGCCGTCATACAGGCCGCATATGAACGAGTCCCCAACGCGTAGCGTGCCGGCCTGCACGAGCACGGTAACCATCGGACCCTTACCGATATCCAGCTGAGCCTCGATCACCGTGCCCTGCGCAGCACGATTCGGGTTGGCCTTCAGTTCGAGCATTTCGGCCTGAAGCAGCACTTTGTCCAATAGGTCGTCCACACCCTCGCCCGTCTTCGCCGAGAGCTCCGCGGATAGCACGTCACCCCCGAAGTCTTCCACATTGATGGCGTGCTGGAGCAGCTGTTGCTTGACCCGAGCGGGATCGGACGCAGGCAGGTCAACCTTGTTGATGGCCACCACGATCGGCACGCCAGCGTTCTTCGCGTGACTGATCGCCTCGATGGTCTGAGGCATCACCGAGTCGTCCGCCGCGACGATCAGCACGACGATGTCGGTGACGTCGGCGCCGCGCGCGCGCATCGCGGTGAAGGCGGCATGCCCCGGAGTGTCGAGGAAGCTGATGCTGCGGCCGCCGCCGATGTCGACATGATAGGCGCCGATGTGCTGTGTGATTCCGCCCGCCTCTCCCGCCACCACGTTCGTGGACCGGATGCGGTCGAGCAGAAGCGTCTTTCCATGATCGACGTGGCCCATCACGGTCACGACGGGGGGCCGTGGCAAGAGGTCTTCCGGGGCGTCCTGCACGACCGCAAGCTCCGGCTCCGCCACGTACGCTTCTTCCCGAACCGCGGTGTAGTTGAACTCTTCCAGCAGCATCTCGATCTGGTCGAAGTCGAGGCGTTGGTTGATCGTGACGAGCAACCCGAGGTTCTTGAAGGCAGAGCCGATGATGTCCGTGGAGGTCACGTCGACGAGCTCGGCGAGCTCGGCGACTGTCAGGAACTCGTTAACGCGTACGGTTGTGCGCTCCCGCTCCACCTCCTCCCTCTGCAGCTCTTCCTTGGCCTCTACCTCCTGCGCTGAAAGCCTCCCCTTCTTACGACGGCGCTTCTTACCACCACCTTTTATTTCCGCCATGACCCGCTGGATGTTGGACTGTACCGCGTCCTTGTCCACGCGTTGGCGTTTCCCCTTTTTGCCTCGGTCCTTGCCCGCGCGCCGACCGTCGGGGGTGTACCCTTCTGCCTGGATCCGTACTTGGCCACCCGGACCGGCACTCGCGGCGGGTGCTGGACTCGGCCTACGAATCGTCCGCACCGGCCCATCAGGCGCACCCGCACGGGCCGGTGATGGGGGCGGCGCGGCCGCGGCCGCCGGCTCCGACTCCAGAACGAACGCCTCTTCGGCGCCGGAACTTTGCTCAGCGCCTTCCGCCGCAGCGTCGTCGGCAACAGCAGCATCGCGGTCCGTGTCCTCCGAGGCGTCGTCGCCCTTCACTGGCGCGTCGGCGGCGGCCATCGGAGCGCCATCGTCGACGACGACGGAGGTATCCGTCGAGGCGTCCTCATCGTCCGCGGCGTCGTCGCCGGCGGTCTCGATGGCGGCCCCAGCCGGGGTGTCGTCGTCGGTGGACTCGTCCGCGGCGGCCGCAACCTGGTCGTCCTTCGCCTCGTCTCCGGTCAGCCCCGACTCGGTACCATCGACCGACTGCTCGGTCTCTTCGGGCTCCGACTCGACCACGTTCGCTTTTCGGCGCCGGCGACGACGCTTGGTAGGCGATGGCGCAGCCTCTTCAAGGGCGGCTTGGATCGCCGCCGCTGGATCGCCGCCTGTTGCCCGCCGCTCACGCTCAACTCTCGCAAGCACCTTGTCATGTTGACCAGCGGTGATCATCGCGTCCCTGTCCGCCACGGGAATCCCCATTTGGCGAAGCAAGGAAACGAGCGCCTTGGCATCGACGCTGAGTTCCTTCGCTAACTCGATAACCCGCATTCTGTTCGCTAATCCTCCACTTCGCGTGCGACCGCATCGTTCAGATCTTGAAGCAGCCGTGTGGCGAGCGATTCATCCGTGACCGCTAACGCTGCAACCGGAGCCTTCCCAATGGCAGCACCCAACGTGGCTCGATCCCCCAGGATAACCTGAGGGATCGGCCGGTTGCTCAATTCCTTCCGTATTTTATCCAACTGGACGCGCGAAGCGTCCCCAGCCATCAAAACCAACCGGGCCTCTCCTCGACGGATCGCCCGGCGGGTGGCATCCGTACCCGGAGCTACCGCACCGGCCCGTCGGGCCAGGCCCAGCAATCGGAAGACCTCAGGCCTCCCCTTCCCCTTCAAGTGGGACCTCCTCCGACACCTCCACGTCCGGGGCGTCGTCCCCCGGCACCTCCGCGTCCGAAGTGTCGTCCGCAGCGTCTGCCACGACCTCATTTTCGCCGGCAGCCTCGGCGCCTTCCTCCGCTGCCGACTCGTCCTCACTGTCCGCCCCTTCGGTGGCACCGACCTCGCTTTCGATCACTGTCAACTCGTCGATGAGCTGAAGAAGACGGTCTGCGTCCGTCTCCCCGAGACCCTCGATCCCGAGGAAATCCCGGCGGTCTAAGTCGATGACCTGCAGAAAAGTATCATACCCAGCCGCAGATAGAGCCGCCAGTGTGGCCGCCTGTAGATCCAGCTCAGAAAGCGGGAAATCCGCAGTCTCGTACTCGTCTTCCTCGCTCGCCTTGAAGAGCGAGAGGTCAGCCCCGCGCTCGAGCCATTCGCGCGAGCCGTACAGGTCGATCTGCCACCCGATCAGTTGCGACGCGAGCCGCACATTCTGGCCGTTCCGGCCGATTGCAAGCGAGAGCTGGTCCTCACCCACGATCGCCGTAATCACTTGACGCTCGGTGTCGCTCACGACCTTGGAAACCCGCGCGGGCGCCAACGCTCGCCGAGCGTACACCTCGGTGTCGGGATGCCAAGGCACGATATCGATCCGCTCTCCACCCAGCTCGGAAACGACAGCCTGCACGCGCGTGCCCTTGAGTCCCACACATGCCCCCACCGGATCCACCGACTCATCCCGGCTGTACACCGCGATCTTGGTCCGGCCACCCACTTCGCGGGCGATGCCACGGATCTCGACGATGCCCTGGTGGATCTCCGGGACCTCGAGCTTGAAGAGCGCGGAAACAAAGAGAGGATCCCCCCGGGACAGAATGAGTCGCGGGCCCCTCGGTGTCTCCTCGACCTTCTTGAGTACCGCTCGGATGGGGTCACCTTGGCGGAACCGTTCGCGCGGATTCTGGTCCTTCCACGGGATGATCGCGTCGGCGTCACGCGCACGATTGAGCATGACGACGAGCTTTCCGCGCTCCGTCTGCTGGACCTCACCGGAGAGCAGTTCACCCACCTCGCCCTCGAACTCGTCCCGGATCCGGTCGCGCTCGTTTTCCCGAACACGCTGCTCGATCCGCTGCTTCACCGCCATGACGGCGTTGCGACCGAACTCGGTGAAGTCGACGGGAATCTCCATGACATCACCGACCTCGAAACCATCGTCGTCCCAGCGGGCCTCTTCAAGTGCGATCTCGGTTGCCGGGTCTTCGACCTCAGCCACCACCCGGCGCAGTACCACGATGTCGAACTCGCCGGTCGTGTCGTCGATTTCGATTTCGGCCTGCACCGTCGCTCCATATATACGCGCCAACCCCGCGAGCATGCCGTCCTTTACCAGGTCCGTCATCTCTTCCTCGGTGAGGCTCTTGGTAGCCGCCACGTCCCTAAACGCCGCTACGATCTGCGCCGCATTCGCCATGTCTAGTTCCTCACTTCCACGTGAAGACCAAGTGGGCGTCCCGAATCTTCGACCGCGGGACGACCACTTCATCACCGTCGGCGAGCCGCAAGCGAATCGCCTCTGACTGCCCTGCACTTCCGTCGAGCCCGAGCAACTCTCCCTCGAGTCGGTGCGACCGACCCGCGAGCACCTCGCGACCCTTGATCACCACCCTCTCACCGCTGAAGCGATCGAAATCCCGCGCCTTCTTCAGCGGCCGCTCAACACCCGGAGAGGAAACCTCGAGCACGTAACGCTCCGAGAGCGCCTCATGCTCGTCCAACCGTGCTTCGAGCGCTCGGCTCACCTTCGCACAATCGCCCACAGTCACTCCGTTCTCCGGGCTCGAATCCTCGCGATCGATGCGAATGCGGAGAACCGGCCGTCGACCACTTCCTCCCCACCGAACATCGACGAGCTCGAAACCGAGGTCTTCGACCTCGCTCTCGAGGACCCGCTCGACATCGGCAACTGCGTGCATAGAGCCCGCTCCAATCAATAGGGGTACACCGCAAGAGCGACGTACCCCCCAAACACACTCCGAACAAAAAAGCGGGGGCGACCTGCTCCCCCACTTCAGAAAAAAGTAGGACCGCCCGGTGGCGGCCCGTCCAACGCTACAATATAAACAAGGCCCGAAACGCGCTCAAGGTCGGCGCTTCGGGCCACCGCTGCAATCGGGGAAAACCCCTAGTCGGAACGCTCCTGAGCATCGGGCGTCCCCCCAGCAGACGTCTGCTCAGCCTCAGGGGTCTCCTCAGCTTGGGACGTCTGCGCCTTAGGGGCCTCCTCAGCTTGGGACGCCTGCTCAGCGTCGGACGCCCCCTCAGCCTCTTTGCTTTCTTCCGCATCAGCCGCGGCTCCGTCGTCCGCGGCCGAAGCGGGCACGTCCTCAGCGGCTTCTGCAACGTCGCCGTCTTCAGCCGCCTTCCCGAAGCCGAGGTGGTCCTCCAGTGCGGCTACCCGGGTCTTGATGACGTCAACCACGCTCCCGAGGCCATCGAATTCCTTTTGCGTAACGAAGTCGATCCGATCCTTCGCCTCTTCGGCTGCAGCCTGCGCCTTGTCGAGCGCTTCTCTCATGAGCTCACGAGCCCGCTCGGTCGAAAGATCGCCCTTCTCCTTGGCGTCTTGGATCGTCTCTTCCAAAGCCTCCTTGAACGCGGAGAGCACCCCGATGCCTTGCTTGATGCCGTCGGAGACTCGTTCCTTCGCGCCCCGCTTTTCTTCCTCGCCCTTCTTTTCCTCGGTCATCGTGCGTCCTCTGCTCCACTCGTGAGTTGCTGCCTCTGCGCCCTACGGCGCCCAGTTGGCACTCGATTCAACCGTCCGACTCCTCCGTACGCTCAATGCGCGCGCCCAATCCGGCCAGCCGCTCGTCGATGGCCTCGTAGCCTCGTTCGATCTGCCGGATGTTGTGGATCTTGCTGGTCCCGTGCGCTCCGAGCGCCGCTATGAGCAATGCCATGCCCGCGCGGATGTCCGGACTCTCGAGCACCCCTGGCTGGAGGGGAGTCGGTCCGACGATCACCGCGCGATGAGGGTCGCACAAGATGATCGACGCTCCCATCGCGACCAGCTTGTCGGTGAAGTACATGCGTGATTCGAACATCTTCTCGTGAATGAGCACAGTGCCCTCGCACTGCGTCGCGACAACGACGGCGATCGACGTGAGGTCCGCGGGAAACGCAGGCCACGGGCCGTCATCGAACTTGGGCACGTGGCCAAACGCATCCTGCCGGACCTTATGTCGCCCAGACCCGTGTACATGCAAATCCGAGCCCTCCACGGTGCATTCGATGCCGAGGCGCTGAAACCCCAGCAGTGTGGAGTCGAGATGCTCGAGCGGCGCCCCTTCGATGGTAATATCGCTACCGGTCACCGCGGCGAGGCCTATGAACGAACCGGTCTCGATGTGGTCGGCGCCGATCGTGTACTCGGTACCGTGTAGAGCCTGCACACCTTCGATTTCTAGAATGTGGGTACCAATGCCCTTGATTCGCGCACCCATGGCGTTCAGCAAGTGACAGAGGTCCTGGACGTGGGGCTCTGAAGCCCCATTGCGAATTCGAGTGTGACCTTCGGCACGGACCGCGGCCATGATCGCGTTCTCGGTACCCGTCACCGACGGCTCGTCCAGAAACATGTCCGCCCCGAGCAACCGCTTAGCGGAGATGGTGAATCCACCGTTCAAGGTCACCTCGGCACCCAACGCCTCGAACGCGAGAAAGTGGGTGTCCATCCTCCGCCGCCCGATCACGTCGCCGCCGGGAGGCGGGAGCTCTACGTGGCCAAACCGCGCAAGCAGCGGCCCTGCCAGCAAGAGCGACGCACGGATCCGTTCGGCGAGCACGCGATCCACAGAATTCGTGTGCACTGACGAAGCGTCGATGGTTACATCGTTGGCACCATCCCAGCCTACCTCCGCCCCCAGCGACTCGATGATCTCCAGAAACGTGAGCACATCCCGAATCCGCGGGATGTTGTGCAGGGTCACCGGTTCCGACGCAAGCACCGTGGCAGCCAGGCAGGGTAAAGCGGCGTTCTTGTTGCCGGCGGGGCGAATCCGGCCTTGGAGCCGGTGGCTGCCTTCGACCAAAAAAGTCCCCATGGTCTCCGAGAAACGGGGTGGTGGTGGGGTCGGGCGGCCTCGAAGATACCGCTCGTCTCCACTCAGCAGCAACTGAGTCATGCGCCCTCCTCTTCTGGACGCACATGAGCAATGCATGATGCATGCCCGCCAGCTTGCTCCGGGTCGCCGACCGATCTAACATCGCCCAGTCCTTCGGTTTTCTACCGGTCAGCTATGCGCCTCAGAGAGTTTCTTCGATCAGATTTCGTCGTCCTACGCCTTGAAGCGAACGACATCGACGGGGTAGTCGAGGAGGTATGCGCTTGCGCGGCGGCAGCGGGGATCGGCGACGCGGAGGTCATCGCCGACAAGCTCCTGGAGCGCGAACGCGCCCACTCGACGGTGATCGGGTCCGGCCTCGCGATTCCGCACGCCACGGTCCCAGGCTTGGCAGAACCAGTGATCGGTGTCGCCATCGCCGGGAAGCCAATCGACTACGGACCGCCCGGCACCGACCCTGTGCGCTTGTTCTTCGTTCTGCTTTCGCCGCCTGGAAGAGAACGCGAGCATGTGAAGCTATTGGCGCGTATATGCCGCCTCGCGCGACACGACGACTTCATCGACGAGCTGCAGTCCGCCCATGACGATGCCTCGGTGATCCGGAGCATCGAATCGGTCGACAACCGGCACGTATGACGACGGACGGTAGCAAACGGCTGCTCGTCGCGATCATCAACGACCCCGACACGATCGACGAGATCCTGTCAGGCTTCATCGAGCTCGGGATCACTGGTGCGACCATCCTCAATAGCGAAGGCATGGGGAGCGTGTTGTCCCACGACATCCCCATCTTTGCGGGCCTTCAGACCTTGATCAGCGGATCTCGTCCACAAAATCGGATGATCTTCTCGGTCCTTCCAGCCTCGTTGGTCGACTCGGCCGTCGAGCTGCTCCAGGAGATTTCGGGGGACCTGGAGGAGCCCGCGACAGGCATCGTGTTCACGCTCCCGGTGGATCGTGTCGAGGGGTTGGCGCCAGAGTTGGGCGGCGAGGGCAACCCGATCTGAAACCCCTGGTCGGCGCTCTCGTCATCATCGTTGTCGCCCTCGTGGGCGCGCGCTTCACCTTCTCGAGGCAGCGCACCCCGTTGGGACCGCGGCTGCTGTTTCGGACCGGCACGCACTTCTTGATTGTCGGCTTCTTGATCGGCCCCGCCGGTCTCGGGGTAGTCACCGAGCAGGCAACCGGCCAACTCTTGCCGTTCCTCGCACTGGGGCTAGGGTGGGTCGGCTTCCAGTTCGGTCTCCAACTCGACCGAGAGAACCTACGACTTTTCGCTGCCTCCTATCACGCGCTGGCGATTGGGCAGGCTGCCATCACGTTCGCTCTGTTCTTCGGGGTGGGCTGGACGATCTTGACGATCGCCGGCCTAACAGATCGCGTGGCGCACCTGTTGCTGCTCGGCGCCGCAAGCACGGCAGCGGTTACCGCCCCTGCCGGTATCGCTATGGTATCGTCGAACTTCATGGTGAAGGGACATGTGCGGGACCTCTTGTTCTTCGTCGCGTCCGTCGACGCAGTGTTCGGTATCTTCGCCTTGCAGGTCACCTACTCTCTCTACCGCCACGACTCGGTGACCGCGGACGCAGGTCTCCTCGCCCAACTCGGCTTCTTCCTAGCCGTGGCGCTCGGTCTGGGCATTCTTTGCGGCATCATCTTTCTCTGGCTGGTTCGGGTGCGGCCGGCCGCCGAAGAGCTCGTGCTGTACCTCTTGGGCATCTGCGCGTTCGCCGCCGGCGCCGCGTTGCAGTGGGGACTCTCGCCGTTATTCGTCTCGATGGTCATGGGCGCGATGGTCGCCAACATGGGCCGTCGTAGGCAGCGCGTCTCAGCCGTTTTGAGGCGATGGGAGAAGCCCGTCTATGTGACGTTCTTGCTGCTAGCGGGGGCGCTGCTCCAAATCCCGAGCTGGTGGGTACTGCCGCTGGCGATGGCGTACGCGCTGCTGCGCTTCGCGAGCAAGGCGGTCGCAGCCGCAACCATGGTCTCGCTGCTGCCCTTCGACATGGACGTTCCGAAGCGACTCGGGCTGGGCCTCATCCCACAGGGCGGGATTTCGCTCGCCATGGCGGTGTCCGGAGTGCTACTGTACTCGGACCTTCAGATTCGGGAACTCGAAGCCGAGGCGACACTTCTCGCTGTGATCGTGATCGGCGTCATGCTTTCTGAGATTACGGGACCATTCTTGACGATCCGAGTCCTACGCCGCGCTGGCGAAATCTCGCTCCAGGTCGAACAAGCGATCGCAGAGGGGGACACGAGCAAAGCACGCCTAGCGGCATTCCCGCCTCGGAGCGGTTAGACTAAAAGATGAGAATGCTGCTCGCGCCCATTCCGCTTCAGAGTTCCCTCCCGGCCGGTGACAGCCTCGCGATCGCCGCCGATATCGCGATGATCGTGGTCGGCGTGGCGATCGTGATCCTGACGTTCGCCGGCGTGATGCTCGCGCGCAAGATCAATCGCACGTTGGACGGAGTACGTACCGCGGTGGGCCAGAACCTCGGACCCGTGTCAGATCGGGCACGCGCCATCTCAGACAACGTCGAGTTCATCTCTCATGCGTTGCGCACCGATGTGGAGCGGCTGAACGCCTCGGTGCACGCACTGAGCGACCGACTCCATCAGGCTTCCGGTCGCATGGAGGAGCGCATCGAAGACTTCAACGCGCTTATGGAAGTCGTTCAGGAGGAGGCCGAGGGCATGTTCATCGATACCGCGGCAACCATGCGCGGCCTCCGCGAGGGTGCGGCCGCAATCACGCGTGCCGCCGCGACGCCCGCGGTCGAAAGCGACCAGCAGGACGAGGCCATGCAGGAGGCCGATGAGGGAGACGACGTCTTCCTCGAAGCCGAGGCCCCTGAGGAGCCCGACCACCCCGACGGCGACTCGGACGCGGCCGACAAGGCGCGGCAGCTCGCGGCCGAGCGGGAGGCGCTGCCTACACCGGAGGGCTGAGTCTCATCGGCAGTCTCATGGCCGCGCTCCTCGTCGCTCTCGCATGGCTCCTCTTGCTTCCCCACCCGGCAGCCGCCTGGGGTCCCGCCACGCACGTCGCGCTGGGTCAGGTGGTACTCGGTGCTCTCTACCTGGTACCGCCAGCGATCCGGGCGCTGCTCGAGCGCTACCCTCTCGACTTCCTTTACGGCTCGATCGCCGCCGACATCTCCTTCGCGAAGAAATACGTTCCGGAGGGTCGGCATTGCCACAACTGGGCAATCGGCGAGGAGATTCTCGAAGCCGCCGATACGGACCGGCTGCGGGCGGTCGGCTACGGCTACCTGGCCCACCTCGCGGCCGACACGATCGCGCACAATATCTTCGTGCCGCGTCAACTTTTGCTCACCAGCACGACCAAAACACTCGGTCACGCCTACTGGGAACACAGGATGGACCTGCATGTGGGGGACGAATTCCTCAGGCAGGCCCGAGTGCTGGTCATCGAAAACGACCATTCCGACGCAGACCAGCTCCTCGACGATGTGTTGAGCCGCACGATCTTCAGCTTCAAGGCCAATCGGAAGATCTTCCGAGGGATGATTCGCCTCACGGGCGATGAACGATGGCAGCGAGTCTTCGGGCAGGTAGTCGCCAAGTCGCGCTTCGATCTCCCCAACTCCGTGGTCGATCGCTACTTCGAGCTCGCCTTCGAGCAAGTGATCGACTACCTGACCGCCCGGGCCGATTCGGGTGCCGCCCAGCTGGATCCGGTCGGAGAGCTGAATCTCAAGCTGGCCAAGAAGGTGCGCCGGCGGGCGCTATCAGATCACTCGGTGGACCAGCCTGGCGTGCTGACCGAGATGGCTGATGCCTTCTTTCCCTTCCCGGATGGCTCACCCCGTTTTTGGCCAGAGGTCCGCGACCCCGCGTTCAAAGCCGGCGTGAGTGCGCACCAATCAGAGTCGTCCCGGGATCCAGGCGCACTCGGCCAATCGTAAGCCGACCCTAGCTGAGCCGTTCCACCAGAAGCTCATTCACGCGTCGCGGGTCAGCCTGGCCCTGAGACCGACACATGACCTGGCCAACCAGGAATCCCAACACCCTGGTCTCGCCTGATCTGTACCGCGCCACCTCGTCGGGGCTCTCTGCCACCACTGCCTCCACCCACTCGGCGAGGCGACCATCGTCACGCACCTGCAGCAACCCTTTGGCCTCGATGATCTCCATCGCTTCTCCGCCTCCGTCGGCCATGAAGCCCAGCACCTTCTTCGCGGCAGAATCGGAGACCGTGCCGTCCTGGACTAGCGCGATCAGCCGGGCAAGTGACTCGGGTCGCACAGGCACGTCGCGCGCGTCATCACCGCGCTCGTTAATGAGCGCTTGAAGCGCGCCCATGACCCAGTTCGATGCGGTCTTGGTGTTCGCGCCAGCCCCGACGACCCCTTCGAAGTAATCGGCGGTGGCGGCGGATTGCGTCAGGACCTCGGCGTCGTACGCAGGCAAGGAATAGTCAGCCTCCAGGCGCGCCTTCCGGGCGCGAGGTAGCTCGGGCAACGCGCGCCTGGCGGCTTGGATCTCCGCTGCCGAGACGCTCAATGGCGGCAGGTCCGGCTCGGGGAAGTACCGGTAATCGTGACTCTCTTCTTTGGAACGCATGGACCGTACTTCGCCCCGGTGGTCGTCCCAGAGCAAGCTCTCCTGCTCAATGGTGCCGCCCTGCTCCAGCACGTCGATCTGGCGAGCGATTTCAATGTCGAGCGCGCGTTCGATGCCCGAGAACGAATTGACGTTCTTGATCTCGGTCTTGGTGCCGAGCGTCTCGCTTCCTCGGCGTCGCACCGAGACGTTGGCATCCGCCCGCAGACTGCCCTCTTCCATGTTGCAGTCGCTCACGTCTATGTACTCGAGCGTACGCTTCAGAGTCCCAAGGAAGGCCCGCACGTCAGCGGGAGTGCGCAGGTCGGGTTCCGTAACCACTTCCACGAGAGGTGTACCCGCGCGATTGAGGTCGACCGCGGTTGACCCCGGCACGCGGTCGTGCACCGACTTGCCCGCGTCCTCCTCCATGTGGATGCGACGAATCCGGACAGAGCCCTCCCCTTCCGGTCCATCGAAGTCGACGACACCAGCCGTGGCCAACGGCCGATCGAACTGAGTGATCTGGTACCCCTTGGGAAGATCGGGATAGAAGTAGTTTTTCCGCGACCAGACGCTGCTCTCGTGCACCGTGCAGTCGAGTGCAAGCGCGGTGCGAACCGCTAGCGCGACCGCCTCGGGGTTCGTGGTCGGCAGCGCACCCGGAAGGCCCAGACAGACCGGACACACGTGCTTATTGGGCTCGTCTCCGAAGACCGCGGCGTTGCCGCAAAAGAGCTTCGCGGACGTGCGCAACTGGACGTGGATTTCGATCCCGATAACCGGCTCCCACGTCATGGTGCGCTCCCAGCCAACGAGGCTTCCAGGGCGCCGGCGACCGCGAGCATGGCCGACTCATGCCACCACGGTGCAAGCACTTGCCCGCCTACGGGCAGACCGTCGACCTCGCCTACCGGCACCGACATGGCCGGAATGCCCGCAAGGTTCGCGGTGACCGTGAAGACGTCGGACAAGTACATGGCGAGCGGGTCGTTTGTGTGCTCTCCAAGCGCAAACGCCGGTGTCGGCGCCGTCGGAGTGAAGAGCACATCCACCTGTTCGAACACGCCGGCAAAGTCCTGAGCGACGAGCGACCGAGCCCGCTGTGCGGTGCCATAGTATTCGTCGTAATAGCCCGACGAGAGGGCATACGTCCCCAGCATGATGCGTCGCTTCACTTCGTCGCCGAACACAGCGCGAGTCCTTTCGTACATCGACGCGATGTCCGGCCCGCTCTGGCGAACACCAAAACGAACGCCGTCGAATCGCGCGAGGTTGCTGGAGGCTTCAGCGGGAGCGAGCACGTAGTACGACGGAATCGCAAAAGAGGTGCTGGGCAGAGAGACGTCCTGGAGTCGCGCGCCTGCGCCCACCAGGCGAGCTAGCGCTTTGTCGATCAACTCCTTTATCGCGGGGTCGAGAGCCTCCGGGAAATACTCCGCCGGGACGCCAACCACCATGCCCTCGACTCCCCTTCCCACGTCACTGGTGAAGTCCGGCACCGGGGTGTCGGCGCTGGTCGCGTCGCGGGGGTCGTGGCCGGCGATCACGCCGAGCAGGGTGGCGGCGTCGGAGACGGTCCGGCCGAGCGTGCCGACCTGATCGAGCGATGACGCAAAAGCCACAAGGCCGTAACGGCTCACGCGCCCGTACGTCGGCTTGATGCCCACGACCCCACAGAACGACGCGGGTTGGCGGACCGATCCACCGGTGTCCGAGCCCAGCGCCATCGTGGTGTAACCAGCCGCGACAGCGGCAGCCGAGCCACCGGAGCTCCCCCCCGGCACGCGGGACCGATCGTGCGGATTGAGCGTCGGACCGAAGCCCGAGTTCTCCGTGGACGATCCCATTCCGAATTCGTCGAGGTTGGTTTTCCCAATCACGACAGCGCCCGCATCTCGCAGCCTGCGCACCACCGTAGCCTCGTAGGGAGCCTGGTAGCCTTCGAGAAGTCGCGACCCACACGTGGTCGGCAGTCCGGCCGTGGACAGGTTGTCCTTGACCGCGACCGGAACCCCGGCCAGCCGCCCAACGGCGCGCACATCGAGATCGCCTGGGGTGGCGAGCGCCAGGAATGCATTGAGGCCCTCTGGACCGTCCTCCATCTGGGTGATGCGATCGAGCGCGGCCCTGGCGTCGCTCACTCCGGCTCCTCCCGGTGCACACCCGGCGGCGGCGGCACCACGAAGAAGTTCTCCCGCCAATCGGGCGCGAAGGAACCGAGTGGTCGAGTGAGGGCATCGGGCTCCTCGACTGACGCGGCTCGGGTCGCTGGCAGCGGGGAGCGGATCTGCGGCGTGAGATCCGACGTCTCGGCCAGGTCGAGAGAAGTCAGTTGATCGACGTGCCCGAGAATTCCGTTGAGCTCCGATGTGAGCCGCTCCAGCTCTTCCTCTGCGAGCTCCAGCCGGGCCAACGCGGCGATCTTCACGACGTCCGCGTGGGTGACGCTCACGGCCAGCCCTTCTCGAGAGACGCGTAGCGTACCAGCAGCTTCTTCTGTCCGATGTCGTCGAAGTCGATTGTGACCTTGAGATCTCGCCCAAAACCCGTGATCTCAACCACTGCACCGGACCCGAACGTCTGATGCACAACACGTTCGCCCTTCACGAAGCGCGGCAAGTCCTGGTTCATGGCCTCGTCCAGGTCGGGCTCGAACGTAGTGTCGAACGACTTGCGGCCCTCGGACCGCGGCCGGCCTCTATGGGGCGTGGAGTGCTGGAGTCGCGTCAGGCGCTCGCTGCGTCGGCGGTCGAGCAGCTCATCCGGCACGGCGTCCACGAAAGTCGAAAGGGTACCGTATGTGAAATCGCCGGCGCGCCTGCGCTGCCGCGCCCACGACAGCGACAACTTGTCCTCCGCACGCGTGATTCCGACGTAGAAGAGACGTCTCTCCTCCTCGATGGCATCGGCCTCGTCGTAGGCTCGGCTGAGCGGAAAGAGGCCTTCCTCAAGCCCCGCGATGAACACCACGGGAAACTCCAGGCCTTTTGCGTTGTGCAGGGTCATGAGCGTCGCGGTCGCCGCGTCGGGGTCGAGACGATCCACATCCGCTACCAGCGCCACTTGCTGCAAGAACAAGTCGAGCTCAGTGAAGGTGTCGAGCTCGCCCTCGTCCATCCCCTTCATGAGCATGCCGTCGAAGTCGAGCGCTCCCGCAATGAGCTCCGCGACGTTTCGAGCTCGATCCTCTCCGTCGGGTCCTTCGTCATAGAGATGGCGTACGAGGTCGAGGTCCTCGACCAGCTCCTCCAAGAGTTCTCCGATCGTCGCTTGCGTGGCGCGTAGGCTGAAGCGCTGAATGAGGTCCGCGAAGCGCATGAGTCCGTTAGCGCCCGCTGCCCTGACGTCGGGAATCTCGTCCGCACGAGCCGATGCCTCGAGCAGGGTCAGCCCCTGCTCCGCGGCCCAGCGCGCCATGTGCTCCTGTGTCGTCAACCCGACAGCCCGGCGCGGGTAGTTCACGACCCGGCCAAAGGCTACAGCGTCCTTCGGGTTCGAGATCAGCCGCAAATAGGCAAGTACGTCCTGGATTTCACGGCGCTCGTAGAAACGTACACCGCCCACTACCTGATAAGGCACACCCTCTCGACGGAACGCGTCTTCGAGCGCTCGGGCTTGCGCGTTGGTGCGGTACAGCACGGCGCAGCCGTTGTATGAGAGACCGGGCGTTTCACGGATACGTGTCTCGATCTCCCCGACGATCCAACGGGCCTCGTCGCTTTCGTCGAAGGTTTCGACGAGCGTGATCTTCTCCCCACCAGTGCGGTCCGTTCGCAGCGTTTTGTCGGGACGGTTCACGTTCTCGACGATGACCGCGTTGGCCGCATCGAGAATACGCTCGCTGGAGCGGTAGTTGACCTCCAGCGCTACCACGAGTGCGCCGGGGAACGCAACTTCGAAGTCCAGAATGTTCCTGATGTCCGCGCCACGCCAGGCGTAGATGGACTGGTCCGGGTCGCCCACGACCATGAGGTTCTCGTGACCCTGGGCGAGCAGTTCCACGAAACGGAACTGCGCCCGGTTCGTGTCCTGATACTCATCCACGAGGATGAAGGAAAAGCGCTCGCGGTAGCGGTCCAGCAAGTCCGGATAGTCCTCGAAGAGCTGCACAGGCTTCATGAGCAGGTCGTCGAAATCGAACGCGTTCTGGTCCTTGAGGGCCCTCTGATACTCCGTAAAAACGCTTCCCACGTTACGCAGGAACAGATCGAAGGAACCCCCCGTGTCCTTTGCGAACGTATCGCCGTCGACGAGCTGGTTCTTGGCGTTGCTGATCTCGGCGCGTATCGCCTTGGGGCTCCACCGCTTGGGGTCGAGCCCTATCGAGTCCTGAACGTTCTTCACGAGGCGAAGCGACTGGTCCGAATCGAAGATGCTGAAAGAACGTTCCCAGCCCAGCCGATCCGCGTGGCGGCGGAGCAGGCGCGCGCCGACCGAATGAAATGTTCCCACCCACATGCCCGAGGGCTCCGCGCCGAGCAGCCGCGTGATCCTGTCTCGCATCTCGCCGGCGGCTTTGTTGGTGAACGTTACCGCCAAGATCCGGTCCGGAGGCACGCCGTGCTCGCTTATCAAGTGGCTGACACGGGCCGTCAGAACCCGCGTCTTCCCCGAGCCGGCACCAGCCAGCACGAGCAACGGACCCTCGAAGTGCGACGCAGCCTCTAGCTGCTCTGGATTGAGTCCCGCGAGATATTCCGGCACCTGCAGATCAGGCATCGGCCGCTGGCAGTCGTATCTGGAACGTGGTACCCTCGAAGCCTTCGAGCAACTCGATGCGGCCCTTGTGCACACCCTCGACGATGCGACGGGAGAGCGCGAGCCCGACCCCCCACCCACTCGACTTGGTGGTCACGCCTGGCTCGAAGAGTTTGTCCCGGATCTCGGGATCGACGCCGGGACCGGTATCGCGGATGCGCAGCGAGATCCATTTGCCGCCGATTTCCCGGGCATAGATCGTGATCTTTCCACCGCGCCCCGCGAGGGCGTCGAGCGCGTTCTTCACGACGTTCTCCAGCGCCCAGATGAGCAAGACTTCGTTGCCCTGCACTCTGGGCAGTCCCGGGGGGATGTCCACGACCAACTCGACGCTCTTCCGGCTCAGCTTTGGGATCCGGGACGCGAGGTACTGTTCCAGGTCGCTGACCACCTGGCGGACCGAAAGGGATTCCAGCTCGGGCTCGGTTCCGATGAGCTCGAAGCGATGACTGATTCCCTCGAGCCGCTGAAGATCCTCGCCGATCGAGCCGGCGATCTCGCGGTCGCGAAGTCCGCCGGGGCGCTCGTCGACCGGAAGACTGAGCACTTCGAGCCATCCCGCCAACGAAGAGAGCGGCGTGCCCAGCTGGTGCGCGAGTTCGCGCGCCATCGATGTCCAGGCTTTCTCACTCTCCGCGCGCCGTTGGGAACGGATGACGACGAACCCGATCAACGCCGTGAGCAGCATTCCGCCGGCTTGGAACCACGGGATCCGGCGCAGTGACTCGAATTCAGGCGTACTCCCGAAATGGATTTGTTGGACGTTGGGGTCTCCGACCGGTGGATGGGCCGCGTCCAGGCTCCGGGTGTATGCGAGTATCTCCCTCTGACCCTCGGGCGAATCGAGGTCGACCTCGAAGTCCAGGTTCTCGAAGGCCGTCGCCAAGCCTCCTGGACCTGTAATCACCAGCGGCACCCCGGACTCGATGATGATGCCCTGCAGATTGAACATCGCCGTTATTGCCGCGGACTGATCCATCGTCGCAAGGCCGGCCTGCACCTCGTGGTAGATCTCACTCAGCCGCTCGGCGTTGTCCTCGAGCGCCCGGACGATCGACTCCGTGTAGACCAGGTACCAGCCGAGCAGCACGAGAAACATCGTAGCCAGCGCGACGGGCCACTTGATCTTCAGCACGCGACGCAGAACTCCATGCCGATCACCCTTCTAGGTCGACGGCGTGAGCCGGTCCAAGCCCACGTAGGGATGCAGCACTGGAGGTAGCACGACGCTGCCATCGGCCTGCTGGTACGTCTCAAGCAGCGCAGCCATCACTCGAGGAAGTGCCAGCGCGGAGCCATTCAGCGTGTGCACGAACTCCGGCTTCTCTGCCTGCGAACGCCGGAAGCGGATGTTGGCCCGGCGCGCCTGGTAGTCCGTAAACGTGGTGCAGCTCGAAACCTCGAGCCACTTGTCCACCCCCGGTGCCCACACCTCGAGGTCGTAGGTGAGCGCGCCGCTCTGCCCCAAGTCACCTGTGGCGAGCAAGAGGCGCCGATAGTACAGACCGAGTCGCTCGAGCAAGACCTCCGCTTCCCGTGTCAGCTCCTCGAGGGCTTCGCGGCTGCGCTCGGGTAGTTCGTAGCGGACGAGCTCGACCTTGTCGAATTGGTGGACGCGCAGTAGGCCGCGGGTGTCCTTGCCGGCAGCCCCCGCTTCGCGCCTGAAGCACGGCGTGTACGCCGTATACCGGAGCGGAAGATCATCCGCGGCGAGCAACTCGTCCCGATGCAAGTTGGTGACCGGCACCTCGGCGGTCGGGATCAGCCAAAGCTCATCGCGCTCGGTCTGATAGGATTCCTCCGCGAACTTGGGGAGCTGCCCCGTGCCGGTCATGGTGTCGCTGGTTACCAGATACGGTACCCGTACCTCGGTGTACGCGTGCTCATCGACATGCACATCCAGAAAGAAGTTAATGAGCCCGCGCTGCAGCCGCGCACCGTCCGCCAGCAGGACCGGGAAACCGGAACCGCTGACCTTGGAGCCACGCGCGAGATCGAGTATGCCCAGCGTCTCCCCCAACTCCCAGTGCGGGCGTGGCTCGAAGTCGAACGTCGCGGGTGAGCCGTGACAGGATAGGAGGACGTTGTGGTCCTCATCGCCTTCGGGGACCTCGTCGAACGGCGTGTTCGGGAGGCCCAGCAGCAGCGCTTCAATTCCCTCGTCGGCCTCTCGAATGGTCACATCCAGCTCGCCGATCCGGACTCCTACTTCGCGCATCTCGAGGATGGGCGCCTCGGCGTCTGCTCCCTCTCGCTTGAGCTCCCCGACGCGCTTCGAGACCTCGTTGCGCTGCGCCTTCAAGTCGTTGACCACCCCGAGCGCTTCGCGGCGCGTGACGTCGAGCTCCAGAACGCGGTCCACCAAGTCCGGCAGGCTCGAGTCTCGCCTCGCCAGGGCGTCTTTTACGGCCTCCGTCTCGTGTCGGAGGCGGCGGATGTCAAGCATCAGTCCGGCGGAATGAGGCGGAGGCTGTTACAGACCGGGCTCACGTCGAACTTGAACGTCAGCGTACCGCCCTCCACGTCGATCACGAGCGGCACGAGTTTGGCGTAGTACGAGCAGGACGTGCCGAAGATGCCGGGACTCTGGGACGTCTTCACGATGTACACGGTGCCCATCTGCACCGGGACCGCATCGAACCGCGTGTAGACGGCGGTGTCCTCCGGAGCCTCGAGCACGTCGTCGAACTCGAGTCCGGGCAGCGCGGCCACGCTGGCCTTGGAGCTGACGCCCAACGCCCCCGGTGGCAACAACACAATCTGGCCGCCTCGAGTATCGACCGCGACGTCCCAAGTGCCCGTAGCGGTCGCGGCCTCCACCCTCACTTTCCGGCGATTGTTGAAGTTGTACGCTGCCTCGAGGTTCAGCTCAGGACGCGCCAAAGAGTAGAGCAGAACGGTGTCCGGGGAGAGCTGCCAAGGGAATGCGAACGGATCGCTCCCGCAGGCCACGAGGCCGACACTGAGTGCGACGAGCGCCGCAACAGGAGCGGGGCTGAGCCCACGGAGATTCACGCTTTTTACGGGTCGCTGCGGTGTCACGAAATCAGGTCCTTGTTCACAACGCGGCCGAGGCCGAAGAGAGAGCGAAAGGTGCCGGAAGCAAGAAGGGGGTGTCAACCCCGGAAAGCCCTGCAATTCCTTGACTTTACCCCATGTCCCGGGTAGGTTCCCCGCCCGTCGCCCCCGGCCTCACGGCCGTTTTCCTCGGTCAGACGGTCGGTGGCCCTCAGATCGAGGAGCAACCGTGCCCGACCAGCAAGCCCATCCTAGTGGCGGGCGCATCCTCGTGGTCGACGATGAGCCTCACATTCGACGGATCCTGAACACGATCCTCACCAACGACGGATTCGATGTGGTCGAGGCCGCAGACGGGTCAGCGGGCCTGGAGGCGGTCAGGTCTGACGCCGAGTTCGACTTCATCTTGCTCGACTTCATGATGCCCGGTGCGACTGGACTCGAGGTGCTCGCGAAGATCAGGGCCAGCGACCATCGAGCGCAGACCCCCGTGATCATTTTGACGGCAAAGGGCCAGGACACGGACAGAACGGCTGCGCTGGCCGGCGGCGCGAACGACTTCCTCACCAAACCTTTCAGCCCCAGGAAACTCGTTGCCCGAATCCACGAGATCCTCGACACCAACTGACGACGGGCTCTGGGTCGTCATTCTGGCAGGTGGAATCGGGGCTCGCTTCTGGCCAGCGAGCACTCGCGAGAGGCCCAAAACGCTACTCCCGCTGGCCAGCGAGCAGCCGCTCATCGCAGACACGGTGGGGCGGGCCAGGGCGCTCGTGCCGGACGACCGACTCTGCATCTTGGCCGGAGAGCACCTTGCTGGGCCGTTCCGATCGGTGCTGGGCGACCTGCCCGACGCTGCCTACTGGATCGAACCCGACGCGCGCGGCACCTGCCCGGTGCTTGCCTGGGCTTCCTGGGAGATTCACCGGCGCAATCCCGAGGCAGTCATGGTCAGCCTGCACGCGGATCACCGCGTCCACTCCCTCGATGGGTTTCAGGAGACGATTCAAGCAGCCGCAGAAATCGCCCGCACACACGACGTTCTGGTCTGCGTCGGGGCCGTGCCGGACCGGGCCGAGACTGGATTCGGCCACATAAAGCGGGGGGAGGCGCTCGGCACGAGTGGTGAGATTGTCGCACACCGTGTGCAGGCCTTCCACGAGAAGCCGGACGCGGAGACCGCGCAGCGGTACGTAAGCGAAGGTCACCTGTGGAACACGGGTATGTTCGTGTGGAAAGTGTCGACCTTCCTCTCCGAGTTGGCCGAGCACGCCCCGGACGTCTCCGATTGTCTGGAATTGCTCAAGGACGGCGTGGAAGCATTTTTCGAGGCGGTCCCGGTGAGCGTCGTCGACACAGCCGTCATGGAGCGCTCCCAGCGTGTGGCAACCGTAGCGGCGCTCTTCGCATGGGACGATGTCGGAACTTGGGAGGCGCTCTCGCGCTCAAAGCCCGCGGACTCGGACGGGAACGTGCTGGTCGGCGACGCCATCACAGTGGATGGGACCGGGAATATCGTTTTTGCAGATCAGGGCGACGTTGTGCTCTTTGGCGTCGATGACTTGGTCGTCGTGCGTACCAGCGATGCCACGCTGGTGATGCCCAGGGAGCGGGCCGCAGACCTCAAGACACTGTTGGCCGAGCTGGAAGGAGACGAGGAATGAGCGACGCAAAACTCTACCTCTTCGACGACAGCCGCGCGCGACGCTGGGCGCCGTTCTCCTTGACGCGCCCGGTGGGCGAGCTGCTGTTCGGCTGTAGCACCTTGAAGGCCCGTGCCGAGCGAGTATTCGGCATGGAGTGCCACGGTCACGTCTCGAGGAGAGCGCTGGTAGGCTTCGACGAAGCAGGCGCGGCCCCGGGCGTGTCCCTGGACCAAGTGGCGCGAGATCACGTGGTGGTGCTGCTCTCCAGTCGAGCGATACCTGAGTTCCAGGACGTCGAAGTGCCGAGCGAGCGAGCGCGTATCACGGTGGACGGCGCGCCCGCCGGGTGGGTCGTGCCACCCAGGTCCGAGTTGCCCTCCGAGCTCTGGATCCGCAATCCTGGGCATGACCCGGGAAACACTCCTGAACTAAAGCTCGAGGGCATTATTCTCGACCGCCCTTGGGATCTCGTCACGCGGAACGGCGCACGCGTGTGCGCCGACGCGGCAACGATGCCGGTAGAAGGCTTCGTACCCTCCGACGTGGTGGTCATCGGCGACGGCACAGTGTCTATCGGCGAGGGCGCACAGATCGAGTCCGGAGTTACGCTCGACACGCGGGGCGGACCCATTCGTCTGGATCGCGGCGTCCGAGTCGAAGGGCCCGCGCGGCTTTTGGGTCCGCTCTATGTAGGACCGGACACCACATTGACGGGAGGGTCGATCTCGACATCGTCGATCGGGCGCAACTGCCGAGTGCGTGGTGAGGTCTCGGATTCCGTGCTGCTCGGCTACGTGAACAAAGCGCACGACGGTTACATCGGCCATGCGCTTGTTGGTCGATGGGTCAACCTGGGAGCGCTCACCACGAACTCGGATCTAAAGAACAACTACGGAACCATCACCGTGTGGACCCCGGACGGCGACGTCGACACCGGCCAGATCAAGGTCGGCTGCTTCTTGGGAGATCACGTGAAGACCGGCATCGGGACGCTCTTGAACACCGGGACGGTCGTGGGCTCGGGCAGCAACATCTTCGGAGGTGCGATGCCGCCGGTGGCGGTACCTCCCTTCAGTTGGGGGTCGGGGTCGAATCTGACCGAGTACCGCTTGGACAAATTCCTCGAAACGGCAGAGCGCGTGATGGCCCGCCGCGACGTTGCGCTCACCCCTGGCGTGAGGGCCGTGCTCGAGGCGGCGTGGCTCGGGACCGCGAGTCGTCGGTCGGAGTGACGACTAGACGGTCATGAGGGTCGCGGTCTTGGGCAGCGGGAGCGCCGGCAACGCCACGTTCGTCTGGGCCGGCAATACGCGCGTGCTCGTCGACGCCGGCTTCAGCGGGAAGGACCTCGCGTGCCGGCTGGAAACGCTCGGCCACGCCCCCGAGCAGATCGACGCCATCGTGGTGACGCACGACCATGGCGACCACACCCGGGGCATGGGGGTCTTTGCTCGCCGACACGGTACGCCGCTGTATATGACCCAACGCACCCGGGCCGCGTGTGAGAAACTGCTACGGGGCGCGGAGATGATTGTCGAATATCGGCCCGGGCGGGCGTTCCTTATCGGGGATGTTCGCGTGGAGCCGTTCCTGACCGTGCACGACGCAGCGGACCCGGTAGGCGTTACGCTCGTCGACGAGTGCACCGGACTGCGCCTGGGCGTTGCCACCGACCTGGGAAGACCGACCGCTCAGGTGAGGCACGCGCTGTCCTCATGTGACCTCCTGATCCTGGAGGCAAACCACGACGAGGTGCTGCTGCACACCAGCGCCTATCCGGCCTCGGTCCGCCGCCGCATCGCGTCGAGTCACGGACATCTGTCCAATCAGGCGGCGGCCCGCTTCGTGGTCGACCTGCTGCATCCGCGCCTGGCCGGCGTCGTGCTGGCCCACCTGTCCAAGGAGTGCAACCGGCCCGTGCTGGCGCGCAGCGTGGTCGGCGAGGCGCTGGAAAAGGCTGGTTGGTCAGGACATCTGGAGGTCGCACCTCAAGATCGGCCGACCGCGCTGCTCGACGTAGAAGAGCTTCGCTACCGGGCCGGACCCAGCCAGCTCAGCTTCCTCTAATCGGCTATGCGCAGCCCCACTCCAGCGGTTGCAGTCTCCTGCCCCCGCGCAGCGCGCGCTCTACGAACCAGCGCGTGTAGACGCGCACCTGCTGGCCCCTGTTGTAGACCTCTACCAGATACAGTTCGGAGGAGTCGTAGGACTCCAGCGCGCTGGTCGCTCCGTACGTGGGCATTTCGTCAGTGCAAAGTTCGACCTGCGTTCTCCTGCCGCGGCGGATCGTGCACAATTCGTCGGAGGACCCGACACACGCGGTCATAAATCCTACCTCCCTGCGGACCAAGTCGTAGGTGGTGCCGGCGAAATCCACGTGGTACGCATCACACGAACATACGCACGGAGGGCGGCGCAGAGACTACGCTCGCTAGATACCCAGAAGGCGCAGGAAGTCATTCGACAGTGCCCAGAGCATGATGCCGACGACGACCAGGAAGCCGAAGTTGCTCCAGCGCACCTTTTGTTCGAGCGAAAGCCCTCGTCCGCCACGCACCGCTTCGATCGCCAGGAAGACCAGGTGACCACCATCCAGGACCGGAATCGGAAGCAGATTCAGCACCGCCAGGTTCACGCTGAAGAGGGCCATGAATGAGAGGAAGATGTTCGGGCCCGCCGCAGCCGCCTGGCCCGAGGCCTGGCCGATGGTGAAGAGGCTGCCCATTGAGCGCGGCGAGATTCCGCCGGTGACCAGATCCTTGAGAAAACCGAGAATCATTCGCGTAACGCGGATCGTCTGTCGGTAGCCGAATACGAAAGCGTCCCCGAGAGAGATGGAATGGTAGACCACGTCAGCATCTGGCTGGAAGATCCCAGCCTTCCCCAAGAGTCGTACAGTCCCGTCCAAGGCCCTTCCTTCTTCAGAGTCGAGCATGACCGGACGCATGATCTCCTGCTCGTCGCGCACGATGCCGAGCTCGACCCGCTCTCCGGGGCGAGCCTCGATCACGCGCACGAAGTCGTACCAGTGTTCTACCGGTGTGCCCGACACAGAGACGATCCGGTCCCCGCGTTCGAGCCCAGCTTTGGCCGCGGGTGAACCCGGGTTCACGTTGCCGACGCCAGCCTCCACCCAACTCGCCACCGAACCGACGAGATCGCGCCTGTCCGACTCCTCGCCGGGAATCCGGATCTGGATGACCATGCGAGGCTCGACCACCTCGATCTCGATCGGACCTGGGTCTGACCGAAAGAGGCCGTTCTGCACGTCGCCCCAATCGTGAACCTCGGAATCCCCGATGCGAACGAACCGGCTGCCCTCCGGGATTTCCGCGAGAGCCTCCGTCCCTGCGGGCAGGCTGGAGGCGGCGATGAACCCCACGCGGGTCGTACTCAGCTCTGCCATGCCCCAGTTCGCGGCAACGAACGTGTAAACGCCGAATGCGAACAGCATGTTCATGATCACACCTGCCGAGATCACGAACGTCCTCGCCCAAATCGGCTGAGCGTCGAAGTCTCGCGGACTCGGCTCACGCTGCGCCCCGCCTCCGCCCTCGATCCGCTCCGTCACCTCGTCGTCCATCCCGCCCATCTTCACGTACCCGCCCAGCGGGATCGCGCCTATCACGTACTCGGTCTCACCGCGCTGGATCCCAAAGATCTTGGGGGGCAGTCCAATCGAAAAACGTACGACCCTCACCCCCACCGCCTTGGCCGCGGCGAAGTGTCCCAACTCGTGCACGAAGATCAGCACACCGAGCACGATGATCGTTGCCAATAAAGTCATGAAGTCGTTCCCATTCTCGCCTCACCGAGCCGATGAGCCACTTCCGTGGCCACCGCCCGTGCCGTCCCATCGACGGCCAGCACATCCTCAACACTCGTTAGTTGCCCCACTCCGACTCCATCGATGGCTTCGCTCACCACATCTACCATCTCCGGGAACCGAATCCTTCCCTCCAGGAACGCTTGCACCGCGATCTCGTTCCCCGCGTTGTAAGCAGCCGGCGCCGCCCCGCCCTTTGCGCCTGCCTCGACGCCGAGGCCGAAAAGCGGAAACGCTTCCTGGTCTATCTCTTCGAACGTCAGCGGCGGCGACCGGACCGGGTCGTACGTCCGCAATACTTCATCTTCCACTCTGTCAGGATAACTCAGTGCATACAGTATCGGCAGTTCCATGGTTGGGAATCCGAGCTGCGAGAGCACGGAGCCGTCCACGAACTCGACGAAGGAGTGGATGATCGATTGCGGGTGCACCACCGCATCGATCCGGTCGTACGCGAGTCCGTAGAGGTAGTGTGCCTCGATGACCTCGAGCGCCTTGTTGGCGAGCGTGGCAGAATCGATCGTGATCTTCGCCCCCATATCCCACGTCGGGTGCCGTAACGCATCTTCAGGCCGTACGTGCCAGAGCTGCTCCCGGTTCCGCCCTCGCAGCGGACCACCGGACGCGGTGAGCACGAGACGCTGGACCGAGTCGCGTCTGCTGCCTTCGAGGCACTGCAGGATCGCGCTGTGCTCCGAATCGATCGGCACGATCTGAGACCCTGCCATCTTCGCCGCCTGCAAAACGAGGGCCCCGCCCGCCACCAGAGACTCTTTGTTGGCAAGCGCCACACGGTGGCCTGCCTCGAGCGCCGTCAGCGTGGGCTCCAGCCCGGTGGCCCCGACCAGCGCGTTGAGCACCACGTCGACTTCCGGGTCGGCCACGGCAGCGAGTAGCGCCTGACGCCCCGAGGTCCAGCGCGTGGGGCTGGAACTCGCCGGCAGAGGTACCGATTCGTCCGCCAGCACAGCCCGCTGGGGGCCGAACCTCTCCACTTGAGCCCACAATTCCTCTACTCGGCGGTTCGCCGCCAAGGTCACCACTTGGAAGTGGTCGGGATGCCGGGCGATCACCTGCAAGGCGCTCTTCCCGATCGATCCCGTGGACCCGAGGATCGCGACGCGAATCACAGAGCCCGATCCAGCAAAGTCAGGATCACATACGCCATGGGAAGCGTGACGATGAGCGCGTCGATCCGGTCTAGCACGCCGCCATGCCCCGGGAAGACCGCGCCCGAATCTTTCACTCCGGCCTCCCGCTTGAGTAGTGATTCAGCGAAGTCTCCTACCTGGGCGCCCACGCCAAGTACCGCCCCCACGATGGCCGCGACTCCCAAACTCTCGATCGGCACACCTGGCAAATACGGTGCGGCCACGAGGTACCACAGCGCCGCTCCCGCCGCCGCGCCGATCAGGCCCGCCACCGACCCCAGCCAACTCTTCTTGGGACTGACCGATGGCAGAATCTTGGCTCGGCCCCAGGCGGTGCCAGCGAAGAACGCAGTCGCGTCCCCAATCCAGGTGCTGGCCAGAGGGAGTGCCACGACCAGCAGCCCGACCCATGCCTTGGGAATCACCTCTCCCCACGCCTCAGCCGACGGCAACTCGTGCAGCATGAGTACGAATGCCAGGGGAAAGCCAGCATAGAGCGCACCGAAAAGCGTGACCGCCACGGACGCGAGGGGCTCCCGGTCCGCTCCGCGCACAATCGCCGCGAGCAGCCCAAATAGGGACACCGCCCCGAGCACACCCAGCGCCCAAGGGGCGAGAGCTGCATAGCTGGGGTAGGCCCCGGCGAGAAGTACGAGGCCGGCTGCCGCGGAAGCGCCCAGCCACCGGAGCGGACGCCTGCCTTTCTTTTGCTCCGCGAGGCGGTACGTCTCGATGGCTGCGAGGCCGGCTAGTATCGCAACGGGCACGGCCAAGACCCAGCCACCTACATAGAGCAGACCAAGAACAACCGGGACTCCGACGAAGGCCACGGCCCAGCGCCGCGCGAGCTCGTTGCCTGAGCTCACGTCGCTTCTACGCGCCCGAATCGGCGTTCACGCCGCTGGTAGTCCAGCACCGCCTCGAAGAGGCTCTCGCGATCGAAGTCGGGCCAGAGGACTGGGGAAATGTGGAGCTCGGTGTACGCCAGCTGCCAGAGCATGAAGTTGCTGAGTCGATACTCTCCCGACGTGCGGATGAGCAAGTCCGGATCCGGTAGTCCAGCGGTGAAGAGCGTGGAGCTCAGCATCTCGTCGTCGATCTCCTCCGGCAACAACTCGCCCCGCGCGACGCGTTCAGTCAGAATGCGCGCTGACCGGATGATCTCCTCTCTGCCCCCGTAAGAGATCATCAAGTTGAGGCGGAGCTCGGAGCCACCGGCTGTGCCCTCGACGATCGTCTCCACAGCGCGCCGTGTGCGATTGTCGATGCGATCCAGATCCCCCAGCACGTGCACCTCGACGCCCTGCCGCTTGAGCTCGTCGGGCTCCTTGCGAGCGTACCGTTGCAGCAGTGACATCAGTGCCGAGACTTCTCGCTGCGGACGGTTCCAGTTCTCGGTGGAAAATGCAAAAAGGGTGAGCAAGTCCATGCCTACTTCGATGGCGCCCTTGATCGTCTCGCGTACCGACTCCATGCCTTCTCGATGCCCGAGCTGGCGGGGCAATGACCGCTGCCGAGCCCAGCGTCCGTTCCCGTCCATGATCACGGCAACGTGCCGGGGCACGTCGCCGCTCAGACGGATGCGATCGAGGCGCTGCGAGGACATCTCAGGTGGCCGACTAAATGGCCATCACCTCGTCTTCTTTACGCTTCATCAGTCCGTCGATCTTGTCACCGTACTCGTGCGTCAGTTTTTCCAGCGAGTCTTCGCGTCGACGTCCCTCATCCTCGCCGAACTCGTGCTCCTTCACCAGCTCGTGGATCTCCTCCCGAACGACGCGACGCGTGTGGCGCAACGAAATACGCCCATCTTCCGCCATCTTGTGCAGGAGCTTCACATATTCCTTCCGACGCTCTTCATTGAGCGGCGGAATCGGGATCCGAATGATGTTGCCGTCGTTGGCCGGATTGAGCCCCAGGTCCGCCACCATGATCGCGCGCTCGATGTCAGCCAGTAACGTCTTGTCGAACGGCTGGACCACGAGCAGGCTCGGCTCCGGCGTGTTCACGGTGGCGAGCTGATTAATGGGCATCTTCGACCCGTAGGCGTCGACGCGTACGGTATCGAGCAGGGCCGGAGTCGCCTTACCCGTGCGTACGGTGGCGAACTCACGTCGGAGAGCGTCGAGCGCCGCCTCCATGCGCTTCCTTGCTTCCTCCACGGTCGGCATCACAACCTCCGGAAACTGTGAACGAGCCTCAATCTGCTACGATACAAGGGTTCCGACGTGCTCACCACGGATCGCGTCAGCGACCGCGCCGCGATTCTCCAGGTTGAGCACGATGATCGGAAGGCCGTTCTCCTTGCACAGCGAAACCGCCGCGGCATCCATCACAGCGAGTTCGCGACTCACGATCTCTTGGAACGTGATGTTCGGGATGAACTCGGCGTCGGGGTTCTTCACGGGGTCCGCTGTATACACGCCCTGCACTTTCGTAGCCTTGATGACCACGTCGGACCCCATCTCGATCGCCCGCAATACCGCGGCGGTATCGGTCGAGAAATACGGATTGCCTGTACCCCCAGCAAAGAGGACGACTCGCTCCTTCTCCATGTGGCGCAGGGCCCGCCGCCGGATGTAAGGCTCGGCGATCTCCTCCATCCGAATCGCGGTCATGACCCGAGTCTCCACGCCTTTGTGCTCCAGCAGGTCCTGAACCGCAAGCGCATTGATGATCGTGGAAAGCATGCCCATGTAGTCCGCCTGAACGCGGTCCATCCCTTCCTTGGACGCCATGGCTCCGCGCACGATATTGCCGCCACCGATCACTACGCCGAGCGTCACGCCCATCTCCACGATGGACTGGATCTCGTCCGTGAGCTGGTCGACCACCGAGGGATCGATCCCGAAGCCACGGTCTCCGGCGAGCGCCTCACCGGACAGCTTGAGAAGCACTCGCTTGTATCGAAGCTCCGGAGCCGTGTCACTCATCGCGTCCGCCCTCGCTATTGGTTCTGGCCAACCTTCATGCGACAGAAGCGCGCCACCTCGATCTTCTCACCCGTGCGGGCGGAAACCTCGGTGATCAGCTCCTCGATCGTCTTGTCGGAGTCTTTCACGAAGGGCTGCGCCAGAAGCGTGTTCTGCTTGAAGAACTTATTCAGCTTACCCTCGACGATCTTGTCGGCGATATGATCGGGTTTGCCCTCCTCCTTCACCTGCTCGACGTACACCGCGCGCTCGCGCTCAATGACCTCAGCTGGGATCTCGTCGGGTGAAACCGCCATCGGCGCCATCGAAGCAACGTGCAGCGCCAGATCTTTCGCGAGGGCCTTGAAGTCATCCGTGTTGGCGACGAAGTCGGTCTCGCAGTTGAGTTCGACAATGACCGCGGTTCGGCTGTCGAAGTGGACGTAACTGCCGATGGTCCCCTCGTTGGCCGACTTCTCGGCTCGCTTCGCCGCCTTGGCAGCCCCTTTGGCGCGCATCAGATCGATCGCCTTCTCGAGGTCGCCCTCCGTCTCCGTGAGCGCTCTCTTGCAGTCCATCATGCCCGCGCCAGTCATGTCGCGCAGCTTTTTCACATCACTCGCGGTGATTTTTTTATCGCTCATCGTACCATTTTCATCATTCAGGGCTGAACAAAGAGGCGGAGCGGACCGGGTACCCCGGTTCCACCGGGACTTCCGGTGCCTCTGCCGCCTCTCACGGGTCCTACGTTGTCCAGAACAAGGCCGGCAAGCTTCGCCGGCCGTGAGGGTGGACTATCCCTCCGACTCCTCTGTTGCGGCTTCCGGAGCCTTCGCTTCTGCCGATTCTGACGCTTCGCCGGCAGCGACTTCCGGAGCCTCCTCTGCGGCTTCCGAAGCTTCCGTCACTGGTGCCTCCGATGCTTCCGCTGCTTCCGCCTCGGGGGCTTCCGCTGACTCGGCCACCGACGCCTCGTCTGCATCCGCGGCAGAAGCCGGCTCCGTGGCTACCTCGCCTTCCTTCAGCTGCGCGATGACCTCGGGACGCGGACGCCGCTTGCGACGCGGACGTCTGCGCTGCGGTGCCTGACCCTCGGTCGTCTCTCCCGTTTCGGTGGAGTATACGGTCGCGGCCAAATCGTCGACGCGGCGGCGTTCCTCGTCCGGAACTTCGCCGCGCGCGACCACGATCGTGTCCGCGATCGCCTTGGCGATCAAGCTGACCGCTCGGATGGCATCGTCGTTGCCCGGGATCGGGTAGTCGACGAGGTCCGGATCGGCATTGGTATCGGTAATGGCCATGATCGGAATCCCGAGCTTGGCAGCCTCACGCACCGCGATCATCTCTCGCTTGGCATCGACGATGAAGATTGCACCGGGCAAGCGGCTCATATCCTTCACACCCACGAGGTACTTGTCGAGCTTGATGCGCTCCCGGTCGAGGACGAGCCGCTCCTTCTTCGTGTAGAACTCGAAAGCGTTCTCTTCCTGGCCTCGCTCCAGTTCCTTGAGCCGGCGAATCTGCTTCCGAATCGTCTGGAAATTCGTGAGCATGCCGCCGAGCCACCGTTCGGTCACATAGAACGAGTCGCAGCGCTCGGCCTCCTGCTCGACGATGGTGCGAAGCTGCTTCTTCGTGCATACGAAGAGGACTCGATCCCCGCGCAGCACGACCTCGCGAATCGCCTGCTGCGCGATCTTGAGCCGATCGAGCGTCTTGCGCAGATCGATGATATGGATGCCGTTGCGTTCGGTGAAGATGAAGGGCTTCATCTTCGGATTCCAACGGCGCGTCTGGTGACCGAAGTGTACTCCGGCCTCCAGGAGTTGGTTGAGGCCTACGTCAGACATTTCGCCATCTCTTTTTGTGGGGCCGATTGATTACGCCCCGATCAGGATGTCAGGGCGTTGGCACGCCCTGGGTACTTCTAACGCTTCGAGAACTGGAAGCGCTTTCGGGCTTTCGGCTGACCGGGCTTTTTGCGCTCCACCTGGCGCGCGTCCCGGGTGAGCATGCCCTTCTCACGGAGCAGCGGCCGTAGCTCCTCGTCGTGTTGCAGGATCGCACGGGCCAGTCCCATCCGCAGAGCGTCGGACTGCCCCGTCAGACCGCCCCCATGGACGCGGACAGTGACGTCGAATTGCCCCTCGAGGTCGGTGATCTTGAACGGCTCTCGCACCCGAATCTGATGGGTCGGACGGGGGAAGTAGTCGTCCATGTCACGGCCGTTGATCTTCCATTCGCCGGCGCCCGGGCGCAGAATCACCCGCGCGACGGACCTCTTGCGGCGTCCTACCGTCTGAATCTGGTCTTTGACTTCGCCTGCCATATCGCTCGGATCCCTCTTCAGATGTCCAGGGGCTCGGGCCGCTGGCCCTGATGGGGATGATCCGCGCCCGCGTAAACCTTCAGCTTCTTTCGTATCGACCGACCGAGAGCATTCTTCGGAAGCATGCCCTTGACCGCGAGCTCGATCACCCGCTCGGGGTGCGTCTCGATCATGCGGCGGAAGGGGATGTGCTTTTCACCACCCATATAACCGGAATGGCGGAAGTACGTCTTCTGTTCGGCCTTCTTGCCGGTGAGCATCACCTTCTCGGCGTTGACGACTACTACGTTGTCGCCCACGTCCAAGTGCGGTGTGTACATCGGCTTATGCTTGCCCCGGAGAATCACGGCTATCTGCGTGGCGAGTCGTCCGAGCGGCCTGTCAGTCGCGTCGACGACCCACCAGTGATGCGTGATTTCTCCGGCTTTCGGTGTATACGTTCTCATGCTCACTATCGATAAACGGCGATTCTAAAACACAGCTATAAATGATATCTGGGACCCATATAGGTGTCAACGGGCGTTCGGCCTTGTAGGACGGGGCTTTTCGAGGGGTGGCGACTTGGCCGGCTCGCCCCTACATGAAGGTCTCGAGGAACCTCGCCCGCGAGGCATGGCGGAGCCGAACCAACGCCTTCTCTTTGATCTGGCGCACGCGTTCCCGGGTGATGCCGAGAGTGGCTCCGATCTGCTCGAGCGTCATGGGCTCTTGATCGTCCAGCCCGAAATACAGCCGTAGAATCTTCGCTTCGCGTTCCTTGAGCGTGCCCAACGCTTCCTCGACGGTGTTCTTGAGCGCGTGGGAATAGACCTCGTCTTCAGGGCCGGGCGAATACTGGTCGGGCAGATAGTCGAGCAGGCGATTGTCTTCGCCAGGCGTCACGGGAGCGTCGAGCGACAAGTACGACTGCGAGATCGCGAGCGTACGCTCGACTTCCTCTTGGGTAATGTCGAGATCTTCGGCAATTTCCTCGACGGTGGGCTCCCTGCCCAACTCCTGAAGCAGCGTTGAGCTTCGGCGCCCGATACGGTGAAGCGCCCCAGCACGGTTGAGGGGCACGCGCACGATGCGGCTCTGCTCCGCTAGCACCTGCAGGATCGCCTGCCTAATCCACCAGACTGCGTAGCTGATGAACTTGATGCCCTTGGTCTCGTCGAACTTATGAGCAGCCCTGATCAACCCGAGATTTCCCTCGTTGATCAGGTCCGATAGCGGAACCCCCTGATTTTGGTACTTCTTCGCCACCGACACGACGAAGCGAAGGTTGGAACGCACGAGCTTGTTGAGGGCTTCCTCGTCGTCGACCCTGATCAGCTTGGCGAGCCTTGCTTCCTCGGCTCTGTCGATCAACGGGTAACGGCTGATCTCCTTGAGGTACTGATCCAGCGAGCCTTCCTTGAAGGAACCGCGTCGGGCGGAGAAGGTCATTGCTGGCGGCGAGAGTTTGCTGAGGGAGCGCAGCCTCGACGGGCGGGCGAAGGCCGGCCGACGAGGGGACACCGGGCAGTAGAATCGGACGCGGTCGAGTCTAGCGCAACCGCCCCGGCGGGCTGCTAGCGCACTGCCGCTCCGATGCGGCCCCACCGGATCTCCCGCAGCCAGGGCGCGCGCTCACCGCTCACCGCCGAACCTCAGGACGCCCTTCACGTAGAGCGCGCGGCCGGGCCCCCGGAAGCTGAAGACCTCCTCGAAATCCCGATCGAGCAGGTTCTGCGCGCGAAGCTCCAGAACGAACCCTGGCCTGCCGGCGTCGGCAGTGAC
>Ga0209445_1000121_pt1 | contig 41657 bp, 39 predicted proteins | sample MarorgKNORR_S2LV_4_FD_188223 | JGI IMG/M metagenome (GOLD analysis project Ga0209445, IMG submission 188223) | Marine microbial communities from the Southern Atlantic Ocean, analyzing organic carbon cycling - NADW_A/KNORR_S2/LV (SPAdes) (version 2) | ecosystem: Environmental > Aquatic > Marine >... | reverse complement strand
GGATGCGGGTCAGGAACGCTGGGAGTCTCCTTTGAAAAAGCACCATCGGAAACCAAGACCGGTAGCGCCGGTTGGTACAATAATGCAGCATTCGGGCGACGAGCAGAGCAGGCTGGACTATACGCGCGCACCATCGATGGAGACGCATTCTCGGACGAGATAAAAATGCAGACGATCGACGCCATAAGCGCTGATATGGGCACTATAGATTTGTTGGTTTATAGCCTAGCTTCGCCGGTACGCGTACATCCGCGAACTGGTGAGCTCCATCGTTCGTCGATCAAGCCGGTCGGGAAAGTGTTTTCCTCACAAACACTTAACTTTGATCTTTTATCAGGTAATGCGGAAGTGGTTGATGTAGAGCTCGATCCTGCCGATGTGGACGAGGTGGACGCTACGGTTGCGGTCATGGGTGGCGAGGACTGGGAATATTGGATCGATGCGCTTCTGGAAGCGGAAGTGCTGGGGCCTGGATTTGAGACCGTTGCCTATACTTACATCGGCAATGAACTTACGTGGCCTATTTATTGGGACGGAACGTTGGGGCGCGCGAAAGAAGACCTTGATCGCGCAGCAGAAGAAATATCGACGAAGCTAGTGGGTATAAAAGGACGTGTGGACGTTGCCGTTTTAAAGGCGGTCGTAACGCAAGCAAGTACTGCGATCCCTGTGGTCCCGTTGTATTTCTCTATCCTCTTTCAGGTGATGAAGGATCGCGACTGTCACGAGGACTGTGTCGCCCATATTCATCGTCTCTTCCGCGAGCAACTGTATTCAAATCAGCCTATGCGTACGGACGAGATTGGCCGTATTCGGATGGACAATTATGAACTTGACGTCGATATCCAATCGGAAGTACAGCGCCGTTGGTCAGATATAACGACCGACAATGTTGCGGACCTCGCTGACCTTCGTGGATTCAGAGATGACTTCTTTCGATTATTCGGCTTTGGCATCGAAAATGTCGATTACGACGCAGACATTGAATTGATGATTGGGTACTAATGCCGATCTTTCTAGACGCATGCGCCGGTGCCAGCACGCCGAACACGCCTATTTGGCTAAATCGGCAGGCCGGGCGATATATGCCGGAATACCATATTTTGAAAGGCGATACCCCCAGCCTAGAGTTCTTTAAGAATCCTGAGCTTGCAGCGAAAGCGACCTTGGACGCACAACGAATACTCGGTGTCGACGCAGCGATAATGTTCGCCGATTTGCTCCCGGTACTTGAGCCGATGGGTCTCAACCTCGAGTACAAACCGGGCGTTGGACCTGTGTTTGAAAATCCATTACGTGACAAACAAGCGATAGAGGCGTTAGCCGTCGTCCCAGCTGAGGAAGGTTGTGGTTACGTCGTGGAAACTCTCGGACGCATACTTAACGACTTGCCAAAAGAAGTTGCGCTGATCGGTTTTGCGGGGGCTCCGTTCACGCTTGCATGCTACGCGGTCGAGGGCAAGAGCTCGCGAAACTATGTCCATGTGAAGCGGCTGATGTATGACCACGAAGTGTTATGGCAGTCTTTGATGGATAAACTTGTGGATACCGTCGCGGACTATGTGCAATTACAGATCGCGTCGGGGGCTCAAGCTATACAGTTATTTGATAGTTGGGTTGGGTGTTTGTCGCTCGCCGACTATGAGCGGTATGTGGCTCCGGCTACCCGGCGGCTGATGGAACGCATTCAAGGCAAGTTGCCTATCATTTACTTTGGAACGGGTAACGCACATTTACTCGACGCAATGTATGCCACGGGCCCAGATTTAATGGCGCTCGACTGGCGCGTTCCTTTGGTCACTACGTGGGATCGCTTGGGTAGTCGCGCGATCCAAGGTAACTTGGATCCGATCGCGCTTTGTGGCGAGCCGAATAGCATGATCAACCAGGCGCAAACCCTCTTAGATGAGGTTGGAGGACGTCCCGGGCATATATTTAATTTGGGTCACGGGATTATTCCGGAGACGCCCGTCGATAACGTAAAGAGGTTGGTCGATTTCGTGCGCGAACAGACAGCGCGATAAACTACATGCCCGCGATATACAGAACTGCATTCTGGATGCCGCTAGTAATCTGTACCTACCTGGCTCTCATGCCGGGCCCCTACCCGGACGCCATCCAATTGCCCGATGTCGTATTGCATGTGCTTGCGTTCACTTATCTGATGGCTGCGCTCGTTCTCGCCCACTTTGATACAGATCGAAATCCACTAACTCTTACATTCAGGATTCTGTGGATCCCCGCGACATGGATGTTCTTTTATTCTGTGGCGTTAGAAGTAGCGCAAGCGTTCACTCCAGACCGTCGAGCGGAAATCCTTGATCTATTGTGGGACACGATTGGTATCGGGGTCGGGCAAGTCTGCTACTGGGGATACGTACGAATTCGCTCGGCCCAAATAAATAGAAACCATCTAAATGATGGATAAGGTCAAAGCGAGTTGGCTTGAACAACGGATTGCAGCTGGCAACCGCCAGATCGTTGATTAGAGGTATTTATCTGTCACCGCCCCTTCACTCGCCGAAGAAACGAGTCGAGCGTACTTGGCGAGTGTTCCGCGATCGGTGTAAGGCTCAGGTGCGCTCCAGACGCCGGCGCGGCGTGTGAATTCTGCGTCGGTAATGCTGAGGTTAATTTCTCTCTTTTCAGCATCAATGGTAATTTCATCGCCATCTTCGATGAGGCCAATGGGACCACCTTCGAATGCTTCGGGAGTGACGTGTCCTACCACGAAACCCGAAGAGCCACCGGAAAATCGACCGTCGGTGATCAAGGCGACTTTCCCAGAAAGACCGCGACCGTTAATCGCGCTCGTAGGACTTAACATTTCGCGCATCCCGGGACCACCCCGCGGGCCTTCGTAACGCAGTACCACGACGTCGCCGGGTTGTACTGTGCCAGCCATGATAGCTTCCATGGCGGCTTCTTCACCCTGAAATGTTCTTGCTGTTCCCGTAAAACTAAGGCCTTCGTGACCTGTGATTTTTGCCACCGCACCTTCCGGTGCTACGTTTCCATAAAGCACGACAAGATGACTATCCTTCTTGATTGGATTTGTCAGGGGTCGAATAATTTTTTGATCCGCCGGATACGGCTCAACTTCTTGTAGGTTTTCTTTAAGGGTCTTGCCAGTAACCGTGAGGCAATCTCCATGCAATAGGCCGGCGTCTAACAACATTTTCATGAGCGGTTGGATGCCGCCGATATGAATGAGTTCCGACATTGCGTATTGACCCGCAGGGCGCATGTCCGCTAATACGGGGACGTTTTTCCCGATCCGTGTGAAATCGTCGAGTTCCAATGGAATCTTCGCGGCGTGTGCAATCGCTAATAGATGGAGGACTGCATTCGTGGATCCTTCCAAGGCGATCGCGACCACAATACCGTTCTCAAATGCTTCTCGACTAAGAATATCGGATGGCTTAATTCCTCGATCGATTAACAATGAAACCGCGCTGCCGGCATCGAAGCTGTCCTGACGCTTCTGTTCGCTAACCGCTTCTTGGGCAGAAGAATTGGGCAGAGACAATCCGAGTGCTTCGATAGCCGACGCCATCGTGTTTGCTGTATACATGCCCGCGCACGAGCCGGGTCCTGGGATAGCAGTTTGTTCAACTTCTCTCAGTTCGATATCTGACAGAGAACCTTCGGCGTGTGCGCCGACTGCTTCGAACACAGAAACGATGTCGCGACGATTCGTCCCCATCTGAATGGTGCCGCCATATACAAAGACGCTAGGTCGATCCAGTCGAGCCATGGCAATGGCGCATGCCGGCATGTTCTTGTCACATCCGCCAATAGCAACGAACCCATCAAAACCCTGGGCGCCAACGACTGTTTCTATGGAATCGGCGATAACTTCGCGTGATACCAGCGAATAACGCATCCCAGGGGTGCCCATGGAAATACCATCGGAAACTGTGATTGTGTTAAACAGCACGCTCTTGGCGCCCGCTTGATCGGCGCCTTTTGCCGCCATTTCCGCGAGTTCGTCGATGTGCATATTGCAGGGGGTTACGCGACTCCACGTCGAGGCAATGCCGATCTGGGGTTTTTTGAAGTCTGCCTCGCTGAAACCGACGGGGTAAAGCATGGCGCGACTGGGCGCTTGTTGGACACCGTCGACAACGATGGATGAGTACGGTCGTTTGTTGCTCATGGTGAAGGTAGGTCTATACGTTCGGTTGAGGTTTGCGATGGTACTGGTATACGCCCAGGTAGGGGAAACTTGTCAGTACCCGACAAAATACCTGCGCTTAGAATTTGCGAGAGTTGCTTGCGACTTCGATCACTAGGGCTTCACGTTTGCGGCCGGCCTTGTGCGCCGGCAACGAAGCGCCAGGTCTTGCTCAGGTGCAGTAATGACGGATGACATTTTCGAGTGTCTCGCGAGCGGGGGATAACTGGTTTAAATCCAGGTATTCGTTCGGTTGATGTGCTTGGTCAATGGACCCGGGGCCAAAGACTACGGTTTCCATGCCGAGGCTTTGCAGGAAAGGCGCTTCGGTGCCAAAAGCCACTGTCCCCGGGGGGCGTCCGCTTAAGGAAGCCAAAGTTCTTGCCAGATCGCCATCGTCCGACGTCTGATATGCCGGCACTTCATTTAGGCGAGTGATCGAAAGTCTCGTTCCATAACTCGCTATTGTTTCAACTAGTCGATGTTGAATGGTAGTAGTCAGCTCTTCAATCTCCATTCCGGGCATCAGTCTCAGGTCAATTTGCAGTTCTGCGGTTTCACAAATTCGATTGGGACTATCACCAGCATGTAAGCAACCTAGATTAAGGGTTGGAATGTTGATTTCAAAAGTTGGGTTCGTGTACGTACTGGCCAATTCCTGACGATAGATTAGTAGATCTGCGATTACGGCATGCATGGCGTCGAGCGCGTTGCAACCGAGGCTTGGATTGGACGCGTGCCCCCCTGAGCCCTCTACAACAATCGAAAGTGCCAGAACGCCTTTGTGGGCGATAATCGGTTGCAATCCAGTGGGTTCGCCGATGATGGCGAAGTCGGCCTTTGGTCGTCCGTCTCGCAGCAATTGGCGCACACCAGCCATAGAGGACTCTTCGTCAGAAGTCGCCAGAATCGTCAATGGTTTGTTGAGCTTTTTGCTATGGAAAAGTGATGCCGCTTCCAACGCGATCGGGAAGAAACCTTTCATGTCGCAGCTACCTAACCCATGGACGACAGAGTCAATTTCGGTGAGCGTGTAAGGATCCGTGTCCCAGTGGTTTTCGTCGCACGGTACCGTATCCGTGTGACCTGATAAAACCAATCCACCCTCACCGTTACCGAGGGTGGCGATTAGGTTCGCTTTCCCACCTTTGTTAGGAAGAGGTAGAACGGTGACGGCAAACTTCAGACCCTCAAGCCAATTCGCCAGATGATTGATAACCGCTAGATTACTTTGATCTCGTGAGGCAGTAATAGAGCTTGTGGAGGGTTCGCCCACAAGGGTTCGCAACATGGCAATGGTGTTGGGGAGTTTCATTTGACTGGTTGCGCCAAGCGAGGACCGGCATTCTGCACAGTTTCTATTGGCGGGTCTAACGCTAATTTTCACGCAGACTTGGTGGACTTCTAAGGTATTTTTTGGGAATGCGTTGTAAAGCTTCGGTGTCTGTAGGGCGCTATTGCGCTAGTCTTGTTCGTTGGACTACGGAGCAATCATGCATACCGAAGCAAGCTTCGCGGATCGCGACGGTGCGATCTGGATGAATGGAGAAATGGTCGATTGGCGTGACGCCAAAGTGCACGTGCTTACCCATACGTTGCATTATGGAGTTGGGGTGTTCGAAGGCGTCCGTGCCTATGACACATCGAATGGACCATGCATCTTCAGACTGCACGATCACACGCGACGTCTTTTTGATTCTGCCAAGATCCTGCGGCTCGATATTCCTTTCAGTGAATCGGATCTAAATGCGGCGCAAAGAGACGTTTTTGCGTTTAACAATTTAAATGAAGGGTACTTGCGTCCAGTCGTGTACCTCGGATCTGAGGCCATGGGGCTGCGAGCAGATGGACTAACCGTGAACGTTGCAATCGCTTGTTGGCCTTGGCCGGACTACATAGACCCACAATCTCGGGAACTGGGCATTACCGTCCGGACGTCTTCATACACAAGACATCACGTCAACATCACCATGTGCAAAGCGAAAGCGAATGGAAACTACATTAACTCGATCATGGCTCTTCGAGAGGCAATAGACAGCGGTTGTGATGAGGCGCTTCTTCTCGATAACGAAGGTTATGTTGCAGAAGGGAGTGGAGAAAACTTTTTCCTCGTAAAAAATGGGGTGATCCATACGCCCGAACTAACATCGTGCCTGCCGGGTATTACGCGCGATACGGTATTGATGTTCGCTCGAGAACTGAACATCCCAGTAATTGAACGAAGGATTACACGGGACGAAGTCTATATTGCGGACGAAGCGTTTTTCACTGGAACAGCTGCTGAGGTGTTACCGATTCGCGAACTTGACGGACGAGTGATTGGCGACGGCAAACCCGGTTCGGTAACACTTAGACTGCAATCGCTTTATTTTGATCAGGTTCGTGGAAAACGCGACGCACATCCGGATTGGCATGTCTTGGTTACGGATTCTGTCTAATAAAACGAACACGAGCTAATACTTCCGGGTTCCGTCGGGCATGGTCTTGAATCGTCGATGCAGCCATAGGTATTGGGCGGGATGGATACGGATCTCGCGTTCAATGACGTGATTCATTAGGGTTGCATCGGCGATCTCATCGCCTGTTGGGTAAGCCTCGACGCGGCGTAGATGCACCGACCACGAACAGTCTGATTCGTCCCTGAAATGGCTCATAAATATAACCGGTGAACCAGAAATTTTGGCGAGACGACTGGTCACGTTGATCGTGGCTGCAGGAATCCCAAAAAAAGGCGCGAATACGGAATGTTGACGACCGTTGTCTTGATCAGCGGCGTACCAAATCGTTCGCGATTGGCGCAATTGGCGGACTGTGCCGCGCACATCACTTCGTTCAATGACGTGACCGTATAGAGAATTTCTACGGCGTAAGCTGATGTAGTCAATCACCGAATTTCGGCTTGTCCGGTAGATACAATCGAAGTCAAAATGAGCGGCCAGAAACGCACCCCCGAGATCCAATACAGCGAAATGAGCACCTACCAAAAGCACTCCTTTACCTTCGTTTACTGCCGTTTGCAGAACCTCCAACCCATGGAATCGTACGCGCGGAAGCAATGCATCTACGGGTCGCAGCCAAGTGTAAGCGGTCTCAATGATAGCGATCCCAGTGGATTCGAAAACCTGCTTCGTGAGCCGGACTCTCTCTTGGGCGCTGAGATCTGGAAAACAAAGTTCAATATTTTGAGTGGCGATTCGCGTCCGCCTTCCACCAATGCGTTGAAGAAGATTCCCGATCAATCGACCCAACCGAAATTGGTGATGTATGGGTAGACGGACGACAAAAAAGGCCACAGCGATCAGCAACCATGTTGGCCAATGAGCCGGTGACAGCAGTCGAAACGGCATAGCGCGTATTCTAACAGTCTGAATCCCATCGCTTATAGCAGGCTCGAACGGAACGGTGTGCCGGTGTATAACGGCGGCCAGCATGCCGTGATGGACTTTCTTTGTCGGAATTGATGTACATGGTGTTGTCGCGTGTGGCGCTGCCGTTCGTTTGGTTGCGTCTCTGGATCCGTGGTCGACGTGACCCCGCGTACCGAGAGCGCCGGGGCGAACGCTTAGGATTTGTCCCTGCGACGCTACCCCGTCAAGTGGTTTGGTTCCACACGGTATCCGCGGGAGAGACGTTAGGTGCTGTGCCGCTAATTCGTGCTATCAAACGAGTCATACCCGATGTTCCATTCTTGGTAACGACAACGACACCAACCGGTTCGGTGGAAGTACGGAAACACTTGGGTATGGAGGTGGAACACTGTTATTGCCCGTACGACTTCCCGAAGGCCGTGCGACGCTTTATGGATAGCGTCGAACCCAGAGCCTTAGTACTCATGGAAACGGAGTTATGGCCGAACATCATTCGTGAGTGTCGACGGCGAAACGTTCCGGTCTATCTCGTTAACGCCCGGCTTTCTGAACGTTCAGCGACTGGTTATCAGCGTCTGACCGCTCTCATGGGCAGTGTTCTAACGAACATGACTCATATTTATTGCCAATATCAAGACACTGCGGATCGCTTTGCTGCATTAGGCGTTGAGCGTGAGATCTTGAGCGTGACGGGAAGCGTGAAGTTCGACCTTCAATTCCCTCCCGACATCGATTCGCGACGTGCTGAGTTCGAGAATAACTGGCAATTGGGCAAGAGAATTTGGATCGCAGGTAGTACGCATCCAGGCGAAGAGGAAGTGGTCTTGCAAGCCCATAAACGATTGCTTCAGCAACACCATGACCTGTCGCTGATTTTGGTGCCCCGTCATCCACCGAGGGCGTTGGAGGTTGTGCGATTAGCGAAGACATATGGATTCGACGTCGCTGCGTTATCAAGCGATCCAAAGCCTGCTGACGTACTAGTGGGCGACGAAATGGGGACCTTAATTTATCTATATGCCGCTGCCGAAGTTGCCTTCGTAGGCGGCAGTCTTGACGACACGGGTGGTCATAATCCGATTGAAGCGGCGATACACGGTGTGCCTATGATTATGGGCCCGAATCGCATCAATTTTGCCCAGGTTGTGCAGCGTTTTGAAGCCGCGGGTTGTTTGCATTTGGCTGATAACGTAGACGACCTAACTAATTGCGTGGACGCGCTGCTGAAGGACGCGGGACGAAGAGAGGTCGAGGGGCGCGCAGCGCGTCAGGTGGTATCGAATAATCGGGGCGCGATTGAGCGGGTTTCCACTGATCTAAGTCGTCGTCTTGTGGGCTAGCGTTGGAATATAGGTAGACTGCTCAGCGTCCCGATAAGGTTGTAAGTTTCCGTACGGGATTGCTTGTGTCCGTGTAACTGCTGATTTCAAGGATGTCATCTTCGGAGAGGACGCCGGTCGTCTGTTTTAACCGCAACAGATCGAGAATGTAGTTATATCTCGAGTCTGCATAATCGTATTGCGAAGAAAATAAATTCTGTTGAGCCTGTAGTAATTCGACAATGTTACGTGTTCCGACCTCATACCCGGTTCGGACTGCTTCGAGAGCCGACTCCCTTGATTTAATCGCCTTAAGGCGCGCTTCCACACGGGCCACATCCGTCATTACTGCACGGAAGAAATTTCGAGTATCTCTAGCTGTGGTCAGTTCTCGCTCTCGTAATCGTTCCTTAGACTCCTGCACGCGGTGTCGCTGTTCGGTGAACCGGGAATGCACGAGGCCGCCTTGAAATATAGGCATGGAAGCAGAGAGCGAATACGTGTTGCCCGAGGTTCGATTTCCATAGAAAGAAAGCCCACCCGAGAAACTCTCGTTGTAACCCGCTCTAAAGTTCAATGTGGGTAGATGCCCGGAGAGGCGTGCACGCAAGCTGCTCTCCGCCGATCGTACCGCATCGCGAGCGGACTGGAGTTGCGGGTTACTTGTCAACGCTACGTTGGTCCACTCGTTTTCGTTTCGCGGATCCGGATTGACAATGGGTAAGCGGGTGCTTAACCGGTCGATCTCGTCGAAGCTTGTTCCTGTAATGGTGGTCAAGCTCTCAAAATAGATGCCTTGGTCGCCAGTGAATTGAATTCGATTGACGACGGCATTGTCGTAAGCCGCTGTCGCTTCGAGTACATCCGTGATTGCGACGAGGCCCACGTCAAAGCGTTGTTGGGTTTGCTCAAGTTGACGTTTTACCGCTTCCTCACTCGCCAAGGTTGAATCAAGGCGCGCTTGTGCGCGGAGGACATTGAGATACGCTTCCGCGACCCTCGTGTAGAGAGCCAACTGGGTTGTTTGGTAGTCCGAGTCGGCTTGTAATGAAAGTGCCTTGGCCGACCGCCAGTTAAACCAATTCGCCACATTGACAATCGGTTGTTGCAGGTCGACGGACCAGTTATGACCTTCAAAGTCTTCGTCCTCGGGCTGGTACGTCTGTCCAAAGGTCGGGCTCGCCGGATTCATGTCGAGCCGGGATCCATAGGCGCGCGTTTGTTCAGATTTTGACCCCGAGGCCGACACAGTGGGTAATAGTGACGCCCTTGATTGCACCACGCCTTGTTTTCGCGCCAAGCGCCCAGCATGCGCTGCGCCCAAAACCGGATCGTTATCCCTCGCAGATCGATACACGTCTTCCAGGCTAGCGCCCTGTGCCAATGGGGCGAGCGTCAACAAGATGACGGCAATAAGAGTGAACTTCATGTGGCAGACTTCGCGAGGCAAGCGAATGATATTACCAAATAAGTGGGCGGGTAGTCGTTTAGTTGACAATGGATGCCCAACTGAACGATGACGAAGGCCACGGATGTTGATTGTGCCATTCATGTACAAGTAATTTGCTCTCTAAAATGTAACCTATACGTTACATTTACTACAAGCGAATGGTAACGTCAAGGTTACATTTTATTCCGAAGATGCTTTCTACTTTCTACCACGCGAGGCTGCAGTTAGAATCCACGCTTCAAAGACAAAGTTATACAGGTCTGTGAGAAAGTCCCGTCGCTACAAGATTGATCTCGTTGAACACATGGCCGAGTGTGATCAAAACTATGCGCGAGTGATCAAGTTATTTCCGGACCATGCCCAAGCAGATCATCGCGATCTATTGCTTTGTTTTGGAGAGGAAGTCGTTAACGTTCGCATGAGCGTGCTCGAACGAAGTCGATATACGTCGGTGATTTTGTTGAACCAAGAAGCATCTTTTATGGCACCTTCAAACAGTATTCGTATTCGCGTGTATCACGACGCAAAGTCGGCAGAGGTGATAGAGATTCAGAACCAACGTCGGTTTGAAGCGATTTATGACTACCCCAATCCGAAGATGCGTCAACGGGACGAGAAAAAGCAAATTAATCGGTTCTTAGGTGAATTTCTCGGTTTTTGTTTGACGTTCGGAGCCTCAAGGGAATTACCCTATGAACGAGCTGTAACGATCCGATAAAGCGAGGCACCTTTAGTTAGTAGCTTGATAGGGAATACCGATAAACGAAGAACCGATAGTGGGTGAACCGCTGAAAGTATTGCAGGTAACGGACACCCACTTGTTTCCGACCACGGATGGCACTCTTCTAGGAATTAATACGTACGACAGTCTGCGGGCAGTACTCAGCCAAGCGTTTTCGCAGGGATCCCCGGACGTGTTGATCGGTAGCGGTGACATCGCACAATTCGCGGAACCGGCAACTTATCGGCTGTTCTTAAATCTTGCGCACGAATACTTTGATGGACCGATCTTGTGTGTTCCAGGCAATCACGACATTGGATCCACGTTTAGCCAGGAATTGCCGACGGAATCGATAGACCTGCATGGGTGGCACATAGCGGGGATCGACACGCACGTGGATGATGAAGTAGGCGGCCACGTCGACGCTGCCCAGATCAGTTTATTGACCAACGAAATTGCCAAGGGTTTCGGTCCGGTCCTGATGGTCGGTCATCACGCGCCCATTGAGATTGGGACGGCTTGGCTCGACGTACACCGTATTAGTGGCGGTGACGAACTGGTTGAGACGTTGGTAAACAGCGATCGAACCCGAGGTTATGTATTCGGCCACATTCATCAAGCGTTCGACCGCACCGTGGGCGAAACTCGGTTTTTGGCGACACCGTCCACCTGTTTTCAGTTTGGGTCCGATCCGAAACGATTCTCGGTCGAATCGACAAGTCCTGGGTATCGATGGCTCGATCTCGATATGCAAGGCTCTATCGAAACGTGGGTCGATCATGCACGTGACTTTGAAATGACCTTGGATCTGAAAGACACGAAACACTGATGGCAAAAGTCTATTCTGCTGAGTCCATCCAAGTTTTATCCGGGCTTGAACCGGTCCGCCGTCGACCGGGTATGTACACGGATACGTCACGTCCCAACCACCTCGTACAAGAAGTGATCGACAACAGTGTTGACGAAGCCCTGGCCGGTCATGCGCGTGAGATTGAAGTGACGTTATTTGCGGATGGTTCCATTGAGGTTATCGATGATGGTCGAGGCATGCCTGTCGACGTTCACCCAGAACATAAGCTTTCGGGGGTCGAGCTCATTTTGACTAGGCTCCATGCCGGGGGGAAGTTTGATAACGAGCATTACAATTTTTCAGGTGGCTTACATGGGGTAGGCGTTTCTGTGGTCAACGCGTTATCCACGTGGCTGATTGCAGAAATCAAGCGCGATGGAAAGCTGTACTCGCAGCGGTTTGAAAGTGGCAAGCCTAAGGATGTGTTGAAAGAGATCGATACGGTAGGCAAGCGCAATACGGGAACGCGGATTCACTTCCTTCCCGACGAAGCGTATTTCGATACGAAACGTATAGCGGAAAATCCTTTACGCCACCTGCTCAATGCGAAAGCCGTGTTGTGTCCAGGCCTCACGGTGAGTTTTTCGGTGGAGGAGAAGAAAGGGCAAGCTGATACCCAAACATGGTGTTACGAAGATGGACTGCGAACCTATTTGGGATCCGGGCTCGAAGGTGAGCGAATTCCGCTAGAGCCTTTTGTTCACGCTGCTGAAGGCAATCAGGAGGCAGCCGAATGGGCTCTGCAATGGGTGATCGATGGAGGCGAACTCATTACCGAGAGTTACGTCAATTTGATTCCGACACCGCTGGGTGGAACCCACGTCAATGGATTACGCAGTGGACTTGTCGAGGCACTCCGAGAATTTTGTGAATTTCGCGATTTGCTGCCTCGAGGGATCAAGCTGACGGGAGAAGATCTGTGGGATCAATGCACCTATGTGCTTTCCACGAAGTTGGCTGAACCTCAGTTTACGGGGCAGACGAAGGAGCGTTTGTCATCCCGCCAATCGGCTGTTTTTGTTAACGGCATTGCTAAAGACGCGTTTAGTCTCTGGTTGAACGAGCATCATGGAGATGGGGAGCGAATCGCTGAATTAGTGATCGCCAACGCGCAGCAACGAATTCAAGCAAGCAAGAAGATCGCTCGTAAGAAAATTACCGCGGGTCCCGCGCTGCCGGGAAAACTTAAGGATTGCGCGTCACAAGATGCCGACCGCTCGGAGTTGTTTTTGGTTGAGGGAGATTCAGCGGGTGGATCCGCAACTCAGGCCCGAGACCGCGAGTTCCAAGCGGTGATGCCTTTGAAGGGTAAGATTCTGAATACTTGGGAAGTCGACGTCTCTCAGGTGCTCGCATCGCAGGAAGTGCACGACATTTCGATCGCGCTGGGTGTGGAACCGGGCGATGATAATTTAGATGGTTTGCGTTACGGCAAGGTGTGTGTGCTGGCGGATGCAGATTCCGACGGCGCCCATATCGCGACGCTCTTGTGTGCGCTTTTTTTAAAGCACTTCAAGGCATTGGTCGTAGCGGGGCACATCCATATCGCCATGCCGCCGTTGTATCGCATTGATTTGGGAAAAGAAGTCTTCTATGCGCTCGACGAATCTGAAAAAAAAGGGATTCTTGACACGATCGCTGCGGAGAAAAAACGTGGCACCCCCATGGTGCAGCGATTCAAGGGACTTGCCGAGATGAATGCCATGCAATTACGCGAAACTACGATGGCCCCGGATACCCGGCGACTGGTGCAGCTCAAAATTGACTCCGACAGCAAAACGCAAGAGACGATGGATATGATGCTTGCAAAAAAACGAGCACACGACCGTCGTACGTGGCTTGAGATGAAAGGAGACCAAGCAGCGATTGATTAGGCCAATTCCGAACGGAGGGACTAGATGATGTTGGATACCAATGGAGATGTCGAAGTTGTACCTCTGAGGGCTTATACGGAAAAGGCATACCTCGACTATTCGATGTATGTGATCAACGACCGTGCGTTGCCTCACGTTGGAGATGGACTTAAACCCGTTCAACGGAGAATCATCTACGCAATGTCTCAAATGGGACTTAATCATCAAGCCAAATTTGCGAAGTCCGTACGAACGGTGGGTGAGGTGACCGGCAAGTTCCATCCGCATGGAGACACCGCTTGTTATGAAGCTATGGTGCTAATGGCTCAATCCTTTTCGTTTCGATATCCGCTTGTGGATCCCCAAGGCAATTTTGGGGCGCCCGATGATCCCAAGTCTTTTGGAGCAGCACGGTATACGGAGGCTCGATTAGCAAATTACGCGGCGCTACTTCTGACCGAGGTGGCCCAGGGAACGGTCGATTTTTCTCCCAATTTCGATGGGACTCGGGACGAACCTGACATCCTCCCAGCGCGGTTACCCTTCATTTTGTTGAACGGATGTACTGGAATTGCGGTCGGTATGGCCACAGACGTTCTACCTCACAACCTTAAAGAAGTGGTTGCGGCGTGTATTTTATTGTTGGACCGCCCGTCGGCGAGCCTCGGCGATGTTCTAGCTTGCATTAAGGGACCCGACTTCCCGTCTGAGGCGCTGATTATCACTGATCAACGAGAACTTGAAGATGTCTATGAAACAGGACGAGGATCGGTTAAGACCCGTGCTCAATATGTCCGTGAGCAAGGCGAGGTAGTAATTACAGCGCTACCGTACCAAGTCTCGCCAGCGAAAGTACTTGAGCAAATTGCCCAACAAATGCAGGCAAAAAAACTGCCCATGCTTGCGGATCTTCGCGATGAGTCTGATTACGAAAATCCGACTCGTTTGATCTTGGTTCCTCGCTCGAATCGGGTTGATATCGACCGTCTTATGAGCCACCTATTTGCAACCACGGACCTTGAACGCAGTCATCGGATGAATTTCAACGTCATTGCCTTAGACAAACGACCTCGGGTTTTCGGCCTCAAAGAGTTGCTTACAGAATGGCTTAAGTTCCGACAAGAAACGGTGCGGCGTCGCATCGAATACCGTCTCGAACGTATTGCCGAGCGCGTACACATTGTCGAGGGATTGCTCATCGCTTACCTCAATTTGGACGAAGTCATACGGATCATTCGCGAAGAAGAGGATCCCCAAAGTGAGCTGATCAAACAATTTGAATTATCGACAGTCCAGACAACTTCTATTCTTGACCTTCGGCTTAGACAACTCGCCAAGCTTGAAGAAGAAAAACTCGAAGCTGAACGTGGAGAGTTGGCGGATGAATCGGCTGACCTCGAGAAAATACTTGGGTCCAAAGTTCGACTAAAAACGTTGATCAAAAACGAGCTGAAGGCAATTGCTAAGGAATACGGCGATGCAAGACGTTCTGAAATCACGGTCGAAGAAGAAGCGGTCGCATACTTGGACGAAGATTTGATCAGTAATGATCCGGTGACGGTGATCATGTCTGATAAAGGCTGGATACGGTCCGCTAAAGGTCACGAGACTGATCCTGAAGATCTTGCCTATCGCCCCGGAGATTCGTTTGCCGGTGCCGTACGTACCCGACTTAACGAAAACTGTGTCTTCTTCGATTCGACAGGCCGTGCGTACACGCTGCAGTCGCGGACGCTGCCCTCGGCGCGTGGTCAGGGAGAACCGCTTACGGGCAGATTGAATCCGCCGCCAGAAGCAAGGTTCGTCGGTTTGGCTGCGGGCGACGTAAGGGTGCTTTTGGGATCCGAGGCAGGCTATGGCTTTGTCGGCTCATTGAAAGAAATGGTGACCAAGAATCGATCGGGGAAAGCGGTTCTCAATGTGCCTGTAGGTAGCTTCGCGTTGCCGCCATCGATTGTGGTTGAAGATACGTTGGTAGCTGTGATTACCAATACAGGTCGATTGCTCGTATTTGAATTAAGTCAGGTTCCCGAGCTCAATCGGGGTAAGGGAAGCAAGCTTATGAATATTCCGATCGCGAGTTTGAAGACTCGAGAGGAATACGTCATCGGGCTTACCGCCTTTGGTGAAAGGGATCGGTTGATCTTGCGAGCCGGTCAACGTCACCTGGGTTTGCGGGTCCAAGACATGCAGAATTATTTGGGCGAACGCGCACGCCGTGGGCGTAAATTACCGCGGGGATTCCAGAAGATCGACCGAGTGGAGGTAGAACGTCAGTAGCTGCCAAACAATCCTAGAGGTGAAACTTATACGGCTTGGGCGATGATGAGCTCAGCTTGACGCTCGATCAGTGTTTGGTACGCGGGAGCGACCCCTTCCACTAGATGATATCGACGAGACGTCGAAATCAGAGAGATGGCCGCGGGATTATCTTTAATGCGCCCAATAATTCGTTCGGTACGCGTGATACTTGCCATCACGTCCTCGCTAATAGCGAGATGCCCATCGGAAGCCAAGGCTGAAAGTAGCACCGCGTCACGGGCATTGTCGGTAGACAGCAGCTCGTCGAGCGTCGTGCAGACAGGTCCGACGTGCAACCCGAATCGAAAGCGGATTTTCGGTCGTTCTTCGGCGTAGTGGTCGTGATTCATGGCATCGAGCGTTCTGCTAAGTAGCAAAGCGGCGCAAACGACTTCGAAGCTTCGGTCCTGTGCGTCTGTTTGATCGAAGGCGAGGGCAACGCCAGTTCCTGTCAGTAGAGTCGCTCTGGCAGCGTAGAGGTTTGCAACCCGATTGGAGCGAGCTGTGGCGATGGACATAGCCCTAGTTCTCGCTTCGGCGGGGAGACTGATTTGGTTAAACACGTTGACCACTAGTATGAAAGCACTCGCGTGGGAGGAACTTCCATCTTTGATCGACGGATCAGACGCCGACAGGTTGGCGCGAAAAGCCAGTCCGATCACGACCCCAATAACGGTGAGGAACCCAGTTGCGCACATCCACAAAGACTGCAGAACCTTGTCGGAAAGTGACGTCTGAAACGCATCAGGATTAATCAAAATTTGTATGTAACCGGCGATAGTGTCTTGTACCGTGATTTCTTGGCTATACGCAGGAAGGGTGGAATGCGGCGCGAAATTTCCAGCAACAGCGAGTAGTTGACCGTCGACGCTGTAAATGCTTATGCCGGCGATTTCATTGAACATGGCCATGTCATTAGTAAGGGCACTGAGTGCTAGATTGTCGTTGCTTAAAAGTGGTCTCACTGCCAGCTCCGAAAGTCGATATGCGGACGTATTCCCGAAGGCGACAAGCCTAGAGTGGCCCTGCCCCAACGCGGTGTAATGCCAAATGGATAACACTAAGCAGACGGCAAAGAGATACGTCGCGGCGACCCCGCCTAGAAGCCTTTTCGACTGCGAAATCGCATCCGTTAGTTGGATCCTCAACACCACCGATACCTAATTAGCCGTGGCTCGGTAACAACGACGTCATGTATCTGCGCGCGCTGTTTGCCTCTTGATGATGCTGATGGTGAATTTGGTTGAGTTGTTCGCTTCATTTGATTAAGCGAGAGTATCGATTCGCGTAGATGCTGGTGGTAAAGAATCCGAAGTAATCAATTCTTTGGCAGGTCGCCCCGGCATTTCTTGGACCAACTTGGGAACGAGATATCCTGGTAATTTGCTTTGAACTGCGCCGTGCAAACGGATCGCAGTATCAATACCGACATGGAAATGGGAGGTACCTTTTACCCGGTCCGGTAGGTGCAGGTAGTAGGGAAGAATACCAATCTCGAAAAGTGCCTCAGACAGATCGCATAGCGTTACATCGTCGTCATTTACGCCCGCGAGTAAAACGCTTTGATTTAGCAGTGTTATGTCGGCCTGGCGCAATGCAGCAAAGGCCACAGCGACACTCTCATCAATTTCGTTTGCATGATTGAAATGTGCGACGACCACCGTGTTTAAGCGTGTATTTGCGAGTATCTCAATCAATGGTTCGGAAATCCGCTGAGGGATAACCACGGGGAGACGAGTATGAATTCGCAACCGGTTCACGTGCGGAATGTCCTCGATATTCGCCACAAGGATACTCAAGCGCTCGTCAGGCATGATGAGGGGATCTCCGCCTGACAAAATTACTTCGCGGATTGAAGGATCGTCCTTTACGTGGTCCAACATCGGGAATGTGCTGTCGTGGCGGTGATGCGCATAAGGGAAGTTGCGCCGGAAACAATATCGGCAATTTACCGCACAATTCTCAGCCGCGATAACTAATACCCGGCCCCGGTATTTCTGCATGAGACCCGGGACCAGGGTGGCTGATGCTTCCTGCAAGGGATCGGACTCGAAACCTGGGGCGCTGGCCTTTTCAGCCAGTTCGGGAACAACTTGACGCAGCAGTGGGTCACTTCGATCACCTCGACGCATACGGGATACATATGGCATGGGCACCCGCATAGGAAAGGCCGGGTTCGGATCCCAGTCGGCGCCATCTAGCGAAAGTCCGAGTATGTCGGCCAGATCCTTGACGTGGGTGATGGCACCTGAAAGCTGTGTTTGCCATGCTTTGGGCTGCCAAGGAAGTGGAATCGACGTTATCATTTTGGGTTTACGGTTTGGGTGAGAGCACGTGGCAGCCTATTCTACTAACGAATTCCGTTCAGGATTGAAGGTTCTCCTAGAAGGCGAACCTTGTTCGATTCTCCAAAATGAATTCGTAAAACCTGGTAAAGGCCGAGCCTTCAACCGAGTTAGATTCCGAAATCTAAAGTCGGGTCGCGTATGGGAGCGGACGTTTAAAAGTGGCGAGTCCATTGAAGCGGCGGACGTAATGGACCTAGATATGCAGTATCTGTATAGCGACGGCGAGTTCTGGCACTTCATGCGTACGGATGGAAGTTATGAACAAGTTGCTGCCAATCGAGCCGCAGTTGGTATCGCAAAAGACTGGTTGAAAGAAGAAGACGTCCTGAGTGTCACGCTATGGAACGATGAGCCGATATCGGTCACCCTGCCGAATTTTGTTGAACTTGAAGTCACCCAAACCGATCCTGGGATTCGGGGTGACACCGCGCAAGGAGGGAGTAAACCTGCCGAACTGTCGACAGGGGCGATTATTAAGGTCCCCCTCTTTGTTGAAATTGGCGATATTTTGCGCGTTGACACCCGTAACGGTGAATATGTAGGGCGCACCAAGGATTGATTCAATGGCGGCCATCTTGTTCGCTCGACAGCTTGGTTGAGCGGGCGCGCGTTCTTGGTGTGATTCGCGATTTCTTTCGCGAGAAAAATGTGCTCGAGGTCCAAACGTCCGTGCTTGCTCGATACGGCGCGACTGAACCAACCATAGCAAGTTTCAGGACGGACTCGGGGCATCACCTGCAAACGTCGCCTGAGTTCCAAATGAAGCGTCTTTTGGCTGCGGGCGCGCCGTCCATCTATCAAATATGTCCTGCTTTTCGGCAGGGGGAGGAAGGTCGAAACCACAATCCCGAGTTTGTCATCCTCGAATGGTATCGACTCGGCTTTAATTCGCGTCAACTAATCCTGGAGGTTGCCGAATTAGTTGATTTGATTCTAGGCGGGGACGATTACCACTATCGTACTACGGGTCAGTTGTTGCGTACGGAGTTCGGCTTCGATGTTCACGGTGATTCGGACTTGAAAGTGGCAGAGTTGGCTCGGGAACAGGGACTCGACAACGTTGTCGGTCGATCGGATGGCGTCGACTTCTTGATGGCAAGCGCGCTTCAACGGCTCCCGTTCGAGCGAGTGTTTATTACAGAATTTCCCGTCGACCAGGCCGCCTTGGCGAAAACAAAGCATTTAGGGAAAGACGTCGTGGCGGATCGATTCGAATTGATCATCCGGGGAATTGAAGTTGCGAATGGTTATCACGAGCTCACAGACGCTGACGAACTCGAGCGTCGGATGGACGTTGATAATCGCGAACGCCGTGAATTGGGGTTACCTACGTTGGCCCGAGATCCATTCCTATTAGCTTCCATGCGTCAGGGATTGCCAGCTTGTGCCGGCGTCGCCGTTGGATTGGATCGGCTACTTGCGCTAGCAGGTGACCATGAATCGTTGAGCTCTGTTATGGCCTTTCCGTTCGATCGTGTTTGAAACCTATGTGCTCGCCCATTTTGATGGGGGAATCGGGTTCAAATCTATCCAATACCCCGAACGACGGGGGGACAAGTACGATCGCGGTAGAGCCCAGCGTAAAGCGAGCCATTTCCTCGGCGCGACTGAATTGTACGTCTTGCGGCAAGCGTTCGACCCGTCGTCGATATGGGGAGAGCGGTCCAGGCCAACTGGTGGTAATACTTGCCACAATAAGGGCTCCGACCATTACAAGTCGGACCGCGCCTGTGTTCGTTTGTAAGCTGCAAACAAGCCTCTCATTTCGACAGAACAGGTTGCGAATGCCACGGACGCTTTGTCCATTGACCGAAAATAATTTCCCGGGGATTTCAATCGTCTTCGATAGGATGGCGTCTATCGGTGCGTGTACTCGGTGATACATGCTTGGATCTAGATAGAGAGTCAAGAAAGAACCACCATCGAGATCACTACAATTCTGTCCGACCAGTTCAGCAACGCTATAAGTATGGCCTTTGGCTTGGAGTAACTTACCTCGTTGGATGATTCCGGATTGCGAGACAACGCCATCGACCGGGGAAGTTATTGTCGTAGAGTCGGAAGGAATGGGCCTTAGGCCTGGTTTTAGCTCGCGAGAAAAAAAATCGGCAAAGGTTTCGAATTCCTCGGGTATTTTGCGCTTGGAGGTCGACATATCGACCGCGTAACTGTGCATAAATGACCGAATAAGGATATTTTTTATTAGCGGCCAACGAACCACGGCAAATACGCCAACAAAGCGCGACAGGAGTCGTTTCGGCAAAATATGCTGCACTACGGCAAACATCAGGATCGTTTTGGCGGTCCTGTTTCGATAGGGGTGTCGGGTTGGTTGCCCCATTCGGACCACGACCCATGGTAGGCGCGAATGCGTGGAAAGCCGAGCAGGCGCGCCGTCATGTAGGTGAGCCCAGATCGATGGTGCGTTTGACAGTGCGTAACAATGTCTTTCGAACGCACGATGCCGTGTTCGCCAAGCAATGCCTCGGCGTTTTTAATCAGCGTGCGGTGGCGCTCTCCGTCCATGAGGTCAACCCAATCGAGATGCCTCGCTCCAGGTATGTGTCCTGCCCTCGCAGCCGTACGCCGTGTTCCGTCGTATTCATCAATCGATCGACAATCCCAGATGACAAGGTCGTCGTCTGATAAACGAGGCGTAATATCTTTGATTTCGGCGATTGGCACAGAACTGATGGAGAGGCTGACTTGGTGCGGGCTAACGGGAGTTGGGGTTGTAACCAAAGGTAAACCGTTGGCCACCCAAGCACGTAAACCGCCATCTAAATAGGACCATTGTTCGTGACCGATAACGTCGAGCGTCCATGCCAGTCGTCCTGCCCAGCCGCCGCCCTCGTCATCGCAAACGACGATATTTGTATCAGGTACGTAACCAATGTTTCCAAAAACTCGATTAAGCTTTTCGATGGTCGGCAGGCGGCCTGGCGCTGGAGGAATGCCGCAGATTAGATCGTCCGGAACAACAAGAACGGCCCCGGGGATGTGAGCTTTTCGATAAACTTCTAATGTGGTTACTTGAATCACTTGAACTCGCTGCGAATTCAAGAGCTGCGAGAGTTCGTCGGTAGATACTAAAGTTGGATGAGTAGCCATAAATCCCGCGAGATAATAGCGTAGGCTTTGTTTTTTAGCTCACCGAGCGAGGGATGAGCGTGTCTGGAAACTTGATTTGGATGGATCTTGAGATGACGGGACTGAATCCCGAAATAAACGTCATTATCGAGATCGCAACAGTAGTGACAACGTCAGATCTCGACATTGTTGCCGAGGGCCCGTCCCTGGCAATATCCCAGCCAAAAGAATGTATGGACTTGATGGATGACTGGAACCTAGAACATCATTCGGCATCGGGGCTTTTAGATCGAATAGCATCTCATGGCGTTTCGGAGACCGAAGCAGAAGCAGTGACCCTAGATTTCGTAAGTTCCCATGTGGATCCAGGGGAAGCACCTCTTTGCGGTAATTCAATTTGGCAGGACCGACGCTTCTTGGTTCGTCATATGTCGAGCCTAGAGAGTTATCTCCACTATCGAATTGTTGACGTCAGCACCATTAAGGAGTTGGCTGCGCGTTGGGCGCCAGCGGTCCTCGACGAGGTGATTAAGAAAGGTAATCATCGGGCGCTTGATGACGTTCTGGAGTCGATCGCCGAACTTCGTCACTATCGAACCCATCTGTTTAATGTGGATTAAGTTTTTGAACCGCCCATTCGAGGTGTTCGCTAGCCAGTGTGTCGCCTTTTCGAAGTGACTCCGCGAGCTTCTCTTCGGCGGCTCGAATAAGGTCGGGGGTTGGTTGGGCATTCCCTGCTGCGATGGCTAGATTTCTGACCCATTGGGAATAGTTTATTCGGCGCAATGCCATCCCCTCCGTGTGCGTAAGAAAATCCTCTTCATTCCATGCCAGTAGTCCGATCAGGGTCGGATCATCTAGACCGTGGCGTGGGACGAAATCCGACTCATTGCTTGCTTGGGCGAAACGGTTCCAGGGGCAAACCAACTGACAATCATCGCAACCAAATATTCGGTTGCCAATGGATTCACGCAGTTCTTCGTCAATGACACCTTTATGTTCGATGGTTAGATATGAGATACAACGTCGTGGATCGAGTTGCTTGGGCCCAACAATTGCGCCAGTTGGACAGACGTTTATACAAGCATTACAGGTGCCACACTTATCTTCTTGAAGCTCGATATTTATCGGTAGGGGAATATTGGTAAATATCTCACCAAGAAAAAACCACGAACCGGCGCTTTGGTTCAGGATGAGTGTGTTTTTACCGACCCATCCGATCCCCGCTTTGGCCGCCAAAGGTTTTTCTAGAATTGGTGCAGAATCTGTGAACGCTCGGTATTGCCCGCCCGCATGGATTTCAATTTGTTTCGCGAGGGCTCGGAGTCGCCCGCGAACGGTTTTGTGATAATCCCTACCGAGAGCGTAATGTGAGATGTAGCCTTTATCGGGGCTGTTCAAAACGTTACCGCGGGTAACGGGCAAATAATCCATGCGGGCCGATATCACCCTAATCGTTCCAGGCATGAGCTTAGACGGGTCAGTGCGTTTTTCCACATTGCGTGCCATGTAGCCCATGTCGCCCTGAAACCGCTGTTCCAACCATGCCCTGTAATCGGGTGTGTAATCGCTGAGGTCGGTGTCGGTCACTCCGATCTGTTGAAAACCGAGATCCATGGCCCACGAATCAAGGTGGCCGGCGAGTTCGTCGATGTGCATCCCGCTATAATCTCTCATATGCGGGTTATTTCACGAGTTTACACGGGCGTTCAAGTACGCGCTTTAGATCGGATACTGATCGAAGAATTTGACGTTCCCGGAATTTCATTGATGAAACGAGCGGGATTGTTTGCGTTCGATCGTCTGTGCGAACTTTGGCAGGGTGTGCGATCTATATCGGTCGTCTGTGGAAGTGGCAATAACGCTGGCGACGGATACATCGTTGCCGGGTTGGCACATAACCGCGGCGTACGCGTGCAGTTGATTCAAATCGGCAATGCCCAGGGTCTCAAAGGAAATGCTGAAACAGCGTATCGGTGGGCGTTGGAACAAGGCGTTGTCCCGAGGTTCTCGACGACTCTCGACGGTGAGGTCGTTGTTGACGCGATGTTGGGCACGGGCAGTGTTGGATCGATCCGTGATAGTTATGTTGCAGGTATCGATCTGATAAACGAACACGGAGCCCCGGTCGTCGCTCTGGATATCCCGACTGGGATTAACGCTGATACTGGCGCACTCTTCACCGAGACGCCGGTGAAAGCGGACCTAACGACCACCTTTATCGGCGCCAAGCTAGGGCTTTTCACCGGCCCGGGAGTCGACTTCGCGGGGCGAATTGAGCTGAGTGAACTCGATGCGCCGCAAGCCGCATTTGAACAAGTCCAAGGACTCTCGGTTATTCCGAAGAAAGATAGTGAACGGGCTGTTTCGAAGCGATCTACCGGAGCACATAAGAACAACTTTGGCCACGTGTTGATTGCAGGTGGCGATCACGGCATGTGTGGTGCGGTTCTGCTCGCAGCGGAGTCGGCGTTACGCACGGGCGCAGGTCTTGTCAGCGTGATCACTCGACCAGAGCATCGGTCCGCTATTGTGGCTCGGCGTCCTGAGGTCATGGTCTATGACGTCGAGGAACAACAAGATATTGCACCTCTTCTCAACCGGGCGAATGTTGTCGCGGTGGGACCGGGTCTGGGTCAGGGAGCATGGGGTCGAGGGATCCTTCAGCAGATGCTGAATAGCGGCAAGGAGTGCGTATTGGACGCTGACGCCTTGAATTTAATGGCCGATGAATCGTGGGCATCACCGGCCGAAGCAATCCTTACGCCACACCCGGGAGAAGCTTCTCGTTTGCTGGGAATTGCTACCGCCTCAATTCAGGCTGACCGCCCGACAGCTGCGAGAACGATCTCATCAAAATATAAAGCCGTGGCCATTCTCAAAGGCGCAGGGACATTAGTTGCCGATGGCGGAGAATTGCTTGGTATATGTATCGCGGGAAATTCGGGTATGGCGACCGCGGGAAGCGGCGACGTATTGACCGGCATTGTCGCTGCAGCGAAAGCCTTGGGGATAGATTCATCGACGGCGGCTGCACTTGGTGTATGGCTTCATGCATCTGCGGGCGACCGCGCTCTGGCAGGTGTTCGTGGGCGCGCAATTATTGCGTCAGACATTATTGAATCGCTAAGACCTTACGGAGAATCGACTGGTACAGAGGGTATCGGTGAACGTTAAGGAACTGCTGCTTCCAGACGAAAACGCGACGTTAGAAGCTGGTGCTCAGTTGGCGGATGAACTTTCTCAAGAGCTTGTTTTTCTCCACGGAGATTTGGGTGCAGGGAAAACAACGTTGGTACGTGGATTACTGCGGTCTTGGGGTCATCGAGGGACCGTCAAGAGTCCCACGTATACTTTGGTTGAGCCATATGAGGTTGCGGGCAGGACCATTTATCATTTTGATTTTTATCGAATCGAGGATCCAGCTGAACTACGCTATATCGGTATCGATGATCTCCTGAGCAGCGACGCTCTCAAGTTAATCGAATGGCCGTCACGAGGCGCTTCGGTGCTCCCCAAACCGGAATTGGAGATTGAGTTAAGCATTATTGACGGGGGCCGGGTACTCAATATCACGGACCACCGTGCCTGAGAGTCTGGGGCACATGTTTTTGCTAGCTAAACTAACGTTGGTTGGGCTGTTGGGCCAGTTTTGCTTGGCCCAGATGAATAGCTTAGAGGGTGTCCGGATCCATGAACACCCAGATCACACACGCGTGGTGTTCGACACGCGTTCCAGAGCGGACTACCGCCACTTTTTGCTAACCAACCCTAATCGGTTCGTAGTTGACCTTAGCGATACAAAGCCGAACGCAAAACTTGAGAGCGAGAAAGTTGATAGTCGAGTGGTTGCGGGCATACGAAGAGCCCAGCGAAAAAACGGCGTTTACCGTGTTGTTCTAGACCTAAAACGTACTGTAAATCCACGAGAGCCATTTGTATTAATGCCCGTTCGACCGTACGGCCATCGGTTGGTGATCGATCTTTATTGGGACTCGTCGGAACAAAAAAGAGGGGTACAAGCAGCACCCTTTGAGAACCGGGATGTTGTTGTTGCTATTGACGCGGGCCATGGAGGTGAAGATCCGGGTGCTATCGGCGTCAACAAAGTTCTTGAAAAGAACGTCGTTCTATCAATTGCAAGAGGAGTCAAGCGTCATTTGGACACGGCGACGGGTTTCAAGGCCCTGCTCGTGCGCGATGGTGATTACTACATCGCATTACGCAAGCGACCGCAGTGGGCGCGTGAGAAACGGGCGGATTTTTTCCTATCGATTCACGCCGATGCGTTTAAGAGTTCCTCAGTCAGCGGTGCTTCGGTCTACGCTCTGTCACAGAAACGCGCGACGAGTGAAACGGCGCGGTGGCTTGTCGAGAACGAGAACCGGTCGGATCTCCTCGGCGGGGTTGGCGAAAAAGTTGTACTGACCGATTACGATGATAGCGTCGCTGAAATACTTCTCGATATGTCGATGGACGCTAATTTGGGTCATTCAATTGATGCTGGCGAGACAGTGTTAGCCGCACTGTCGGACGTAGCCCAATTACATAAGGGGCAGTTAGAACAGGCAGGCTTTGTCGTGTTGAAGTCGCCGGACGTACCTTCAATTCTTGTTGAGACGGGCTACATTTCAAACCCGAGCGAAGCGCGGTTGTTAGCGACCTCCAAGTACCAACAACGAATCGCACGGGCAATCGCCGACGGTGTGCAAGAGTACATGCGTCGAAATCCGCCGCCCGGCAGCCTAATTGCAGTAATTGGCGACTCCAAGACTATCCGTCACTTGGTTAAACGGGGAGACACTCTGTCCGAGATCGCACTTCGCTATGATGTGAGTGCCGCTGCGATACGCCATGCCAACCGATTGCACGGCAACGTCATTAAAACCGGTGAAGTGCTGATTATCCCGAGGTTGGGACAGGAGAGTTAGGAAGAAATGCGAATTGAGAAACTCGATGCTTCTGTCGCCAACCAAATTGCCGCGGGTGAAGTCGTTGAGCGACCTGCCTCCATCGTTAAGGAACTGATTGAGAATAGCCTCGATGCTGGAGCTACTTCCGTAACGGTTGAGATTGAAGGCGCTGGTACGGGGCTTATTCGGGTTCTTGATAACGGAGTTGGGATCCATCACGAGGACATGCGGTTGGCGCTGGAACGTCACGCGACGAGCAAAATCACGACCACGGACGATCTTTTGTCCATCACTAGCATGGGGTTTAGAGGAGAGGCACTTGCGAGTGTTGCGTCTGTTGCAAGAACGACACTGACGTCAAGAGCGGTGGGAAGTGATCGCGCTTGGGCCCTAACCGTTCACGGCGGCGAAGAAAAACGTCACGCACCGGCCGCGCACCCCCAGGGAACTGCCGTCGAGATTCGAGATCTCTTTTTCAATACTCCCGCCCGTCGCAAGTTCATGAAGACGGAACGAACCGAAGTTGCACATATCTCGGAGACGGTCAGGCGGATCGCGCTCGCGAACCCACGCGTGAGCTTTGAACTCAAGCATGGCTCGCGAACGGTCGAGCGGCTGCCCGCAACGAATGCTTTGGTCGATCGAATCGAAAAATTATTAAGCCGAGATTTCCTGGCCGAGGCGGTCGAGGTCGATGAGCGCCAAGAAGAGCTTCGGCTACACGGGTGGATCGGATCGCCGACCTATACGAGACGAACGGCGGATCAACAACATCTGTTTGTGAACGCTCGCTATGTTCGAGACAAAGTGGTTAGTCACGCGATTCGGCAGGCATATCGTGACGTCATATTCCATGGGCGCCAACCGGTGTTTGTCGTGTATCTTGAAATCCCTCCCGAAGCGGTCGACGTGAACGTCCACCCGACGAAGCACGAAGTCCGCTTTCGTGATTCGCGACAGGTACACGATTTCATTTTCGGAAGGCTGAATAGGGCGTTGCGCGATGTGCGACCTGGCAGTTCGAACGACTTGATAAAAAATACCGGTGTTGCGATGAACTATACAGAACCGAAGGCTCCTGCGTGGGTACAAGCATCGTTTCCGCGTCAACTTAGCGTTCAAGTTGAAGGGGGTGCCAGCGCGTTCGTGACGGAAGAGAGAGATACAGTATATGCAGACGACCGCGTGTTTCCGCCCCTTGGATATGCTCTGGCTCAGCTTGGTGGGGCTTATATTCTTGCGGAAAACGAAGAGGGTTTGGTTATCGTGGACATGCATGCGGCCCATGAACGGATCACGTACGAGAAGATGAAGTTGGCGTCGTCCGAGCAGACTTTGGTCAAACAGCGGCTGCTTGTGCCGCTAAGTCTGGAAGTGACACGTCGGGAAGCGGACTTAGTCGAGGCTTTAGCGGAAGAATTTGGTCGTCTAGGTATCGGTCTGGAACGCTTGGGCCCTTCGACGATACGCGTTCAGGAGGTACCCTCGCTTATTGGTACGGCCGATGTGGCGGAATTAGTGAGAGATGTTCTGGGGGAACTGGTGGAGTACGGTCACTCGGATTCGCTTGCTGAACACCGAGATAGCTTACTAGCCACAATGGCATGTCATGGATCCATCAGAGCGAATCGGCGCCTAGCCATAGAGGAGATGAATGCCTTGCTTCGAGAAATGGAACGCACCGAAAACGCTGGGCAATGCAATCATGGCCGTCCAACATTCCACGTGCAGAATCTCGCCGATCTTGATCGTCTGTTTTTGCGAGGCCAGTGAAGCACCAAAATCTAAGGCCGTTAGTGGTTACGCTGATGGGAGCCACGGCAAGTGGTAAAACGGATTTGGCGCTTGAAATCGCAGGACGTGTGCCCATCGACATCATCAGCGTCGATTCTGCAATGGTGTACCGTGGTATGGATATTGGTACCGCCAAGCCTTCCAAAGAGGCCCTCCGCAACAATCCACACGCTTTGGTTGACGTAAGGGACCCTCCGGATGCTTATTCTGCCCAAGACTTTATCGAAGATGCAGATCGAGCCGTACGCTTAGCTTGGGTACGAGGGCGCGTGCCTTTGCTTGTGGGCGGTACGATGATGTATTTCAATGCGTTTAAGGATGGTTTGGCAAAACTTCCCTCGGCGGACTCAACCGTTCGTCAAAATATCGAACAACGCGGTCAACAAGTCGGCTGGGCAGAATTACACCGCGAACTAAGTCAAGTGGATCCGGTTGCGGGCGCGGCGATTGATCCGGGAAATCACCAGCGGATTCAACGGGCACTAGAGGTTTATCGGATCACTGGAATTCCGATATCTGAGTTATGGCGTAACTCCCACGCCGAACCTGTGTCAGAGCGTCTCAACTGCAATTTAGTTGAGTTTGCGCTGACGACGGTGTCCCGTGAGGAACTTCACGCTCGTATAGAAAGTCGTCTCGACGATATGTTGAATTCGGGATTCGTGGATGAAGTCAAGGGATTACGCGAACGTTGGGTAATCGGTACAAGTACTCCGTCGATGCGCGCTGTGGGATATCGTCAAGTTGGACAATTCCTTGCCGCTTCCGAAAGTAACGATGAACCGATCGATTTACGACACAGTATCCTTGTGGCGACACGCCAACTCGCAAAGAAACAATCCACTTGGCTTCGTGGTTGGCGATGTTTGAATGATCGAGCTCTGTTATCTGCTGATCTCGAAACCATGTTGCAAAAACTAACGCCTCTGCCATAGTGGATTCGTTGGGTAGAAGGAAAAACTCGAACAGAGCGCTTGTCTCACTGGGAAGTGCTCGGGAGAACGACAGTGGCAAAAGGGCAGTCTCTACAAGACCCTTACCTAAACACGCTACGAAAGGAACAGATTCCTGTCTCGATCTATCTAGTGAACGGAATAAAGCTGCAAGGACAAATCGAAGCGTTCGATCAGTACGTCGTTCTGCTCCGCAACACGGTTAGCCAAATGATTTTCAAACATGCGATTTCGACAGTGCAGCCTTCCAGAAACGTCGACATCGAAACGAGTGAAAGCGGCGGCTAACGTATTGAAAGCGCACTATTCGCGACTCGATCGAAATGACCAACTTGAAATGACGACGCGTTATGTTCTTTGAGCGACCTCCCCCAGGACAACAAGCGCTGCTTCTGCACGTGCGTGCACCAGGCATTAGCTGGGACAATGAGATTACTGAACTGAGGGAATTGGTAGTTTCCGCAGACCTTGAACCCCGATCCACCGTTGTCGTGACCCGGGCACGACCGCATCCTCGCTGGTTCGTTGGGCAAGGCAAGGCGGAGGAAATTCGTCGAGCCATGAACTCGAACAACGACGATTTACTGATCGTGAACCACGATCTCACGCCTGCCCAACAACGCAACATGGAAGACCTACTCCAAGCACGAGTGATGACCCGAACCGAATTGATCCTTCACATTTTTGCTGATCGGGCACGAACCCATGAAGGCAAACTTCAGGTCGAACTCGCCCAATTCCAACATGGTCGAAGCCGGCTGGTGCGTGGATGGACCCACCTTGATCGACAGAAGGGTGGGCTGTATATGCGCGGGGCTGGGGAAAGTCAGTTGGAACTGGACCAGCGCATGATTGACAGCCGTATAAGAAAGCTTAAAGAGCGGTTGGAACGGGTGCAGCGACAACGCGCACAAAGTCGACGACGGCGAAGCCGGGCAAAGATTCCAACGATTGTGCTGGTCGGGTATACGAATGCCGGTAAGTCGTCGCTTTTCAATGCGCTGACTGATGCCTCGATCGCTGTGCAAGATCGCTTATTTGCGACTCTCGATCCGACAATGCGCCATTTAAGTTTGGATGGTTACGGAACCGTTGTGATAGCAGATACGGTAGGCTTCATCCGCGACTTGCCGATCGATCTTGTCGAAGCATTCAAGGCGACGTTAGAGGAGGTGTCGGCGGCCGACCTGCTGCTGCACGTGATTGATAGCGCAGCGCCGGAACAAGAGTCGATGTGTGCCGAAGTCGATCGAGTGCTGGAGGAAATAGGTGCGGGAATGGTGCCGAAGATCGAAGTATTAAACAAAATCGATATGAGTGCGTTGCGGGAGGGTGTCTTGGGTAATCGAGTCCACGTCAGTGCGCGCTTAAAACAGGGATTAGAGGCGTTGAAAGAAATGATTGCGCAACGCTTGGGAGTCACCAACGAGCCCTTCGAAGTGTGCCTTGCGCCAAGCAACGGCAAGATTCGTGCGTGGCTATACGAGTTGGGGGCCGTGGTGGGTGAGACCTTGCAGGAGGATGGTGCCAGTACCCTCTCGGTGCGGCTCGACGCTGAACAAATTAATAGGCTCGTTGCGAACGAAGGTGTTTCCTTGCAGGAGGCTCTACCGGAACCTAAACTTTTGGCTTTGACTTGATGAGGACGCGTAATGGCATGGAATGATGGTGGGAACGAAAAAAATAACGATCCGTGGGGTAGTAGAGGTGATCAGGGGCCGCCTGACCTAGACGAGGCGTTTCGTAAGCTCCAATCCCAGCTGGCTGGGTTGTTTGGGCGCCGTGGTGGCGGTGGGGCGTCTTCTTCGGGTGGGGGTGGCACCGCCAGACGGTATTTCTCGATCCTCGGTTTGGTCATCTTGCTTGGCTATGTGGCAACAGGTATTTATCAAATTGATCAGCAGGAACGTGGCGTTAAATTTACGCTGGGGAAGGTAGCGAGGACAAGTGATGGTGAATTTGCGCCACCGGTCATGCCTGGCCTCAATTTCTATTTCCCGTTGATTCAAGACGTGGAAGTCGTCAACACCACCAAACTGAATACCAATCACCACGAATCGTTGATGTTGACCGAAGATGAAAATATCGTCGACGTCAGTCTCGATGTGCAGTGGCTCGTGCGTGACCCAATCAAGCATGTCGTCGCGATAAGAGATCCAGAAGATAGTTTGGTGCAGGCCACCGAAAGTGCGTTGCGGCATGTGGTGGGGAGCTCGACGCTCGATTCGGTAGTAACGGAAGGCAGGGCAGAGATGGGCGCAGCGGTGCAGGCGCGGTTACAAGAACGGTTGGATCGCTATGAAACGGGCATTTACATTAGTAAGGTCAACATCGACCGATCTGGGCCGCCGCCGCAGGTCAAAGACGCGTTCGATGATGTGCAGCGAGCGAAAGAAGATGAATCGCGCTACATCAACGAGGCCCGAGCGTACGCGGAAGAGATTCTTCCTGCAGCGCGTGGTAATGCCGAGCGAGTGGTCGCCGAAGCAAACGCGTATCGAGATCAGGTAGTAGCCCGTTCGGAAGGGGAGTCTCAACGGTTCACCAAACTGCTTGGCGAATACCAGTTGGCAAAACGTGTCACCAGAGATCGACTGTACATTGAATCGATGCAGTCAGTGCTTTCAAAAAGCGCAAAGGTTATGGTCGACGTTAAGGGAGGCAACAACATGTTGTATCTCCCGTTGGATCAGCTGCGGCGCCAAGGGGGTGCCGATGAAAACTCCGCTAATCAGAGCGCGGTCGACCAGGCCGCGGATGAAATAATGCGGGCGATAGAACGGAACACAGGCACGTCGCGACTGCGGCGAGACGGTCGGTAGGAGGTAGAGTCATGCGTCGGAATTTCATCCTTGTTCTCATAGTCTTGGCGGTGCTTATGGTAATCACCGATACCGCCAATATAAGGCCGTTTTTTATCGTCAAAGAGACTGAACGTGCCCTGTTGCTTCGATTTGGAGAGGTCGTGAGGGACGATCTCACCCCGGGGATTCATTTTAAAATCCCAATAGCAAACAACGTGCGTAAATTCGATGCACGTATCCTGACTCTCGATTCGGCCCCCGAGCGTTATTTCACGATCGGAAAAAAACCCCTCGACGTGGATTCCTTTGCCAAATGGCGGGTTGTTGATGTGAAAGGATTTTACACGGCGTCTGGCGGAGGCGACGAAGCCATTGCGAGAGGCATCCTTCAGAATCGAATCAACGAAGGCCTACGCAACGAGATTGGTAAACGCGACATGCACGAAGTCATCTCGGGACAACGTGACGAGCTGATGCAAGTGCTGACCAGTGCTCTCGACGCGATTGTGCGGGAAGACCTTGGGGTGGAGATCATTGATATACGGGTCAAGAAAATCGAGCTTCCTGCGGAAGTCTCTTCAACGGTCTATCAACGAATGAACTCTGAGCGGGACATTGAGGCGAAGCAGTATCGCGCGACGGGCAACGAACAGTCACTGGTAATTCGGGCAGACGCTGACCGCCAGGTGGTAGTCGTCGAGGCCAACGCATATCGTGACAGTGAAACTATCCGTGGTGATGGTGATGCAACCTCGGCACGCATATACGCTGATGCTTTTAATCAAGATCCCGAGTTTTATGAGTTTTACCGCAGCATTAATGCCTACAAGGAAGTATTTCAGGGAAAAAATGACATGTTGATCATTGATCCATCGAGTGAGTTCTTCAAGTACCTCAAGAGCAATCAGGGTTAGTTAACAAACACTGTTGGGATCGAGCTTGGCCATCATGTGGGAACAGATTGGGGCAGCGTTGTGCCTTGTGCTCGTGATCGAGGGGCTTCTACCGTTCCTTTTCCCGACTCGCTGGCGAACTTTGGCGGAGTCGTTGCGAACCGTCGATGACAAAACGATCCGCTTCGTCGGGTTCGCTAGCATGATGTTGGGCGCAAGCCTCTTATACCTAGTTAAATCCTCATGAGCGACGAAGTGCGATGATGCGAGGCCGAAATATTGTCGTTGTTGGTACCCAATGGGGCGACGAAGGCAAAGGTAAAATCGTTGATCTTCTTACAGGAAACGTCGCAGCCGTCGTTCGATTTCAGGGAGGGCACAACGCCGGTCACACCCTCGTGATTAACGGTGAAAGAACGGTACTTCACTTGATTCCGTCGGGGATACTTCACGATAACGTCGAGTGTCTCATTGGAAATGGGGTGGTCGTTTCGCCAAGCGCGGTGTTGGATGAAATTGCACAATTGGAGGCGAGGGGAGTCAAAGTTCGAGAGCGAATGACGCTCTCGCCGGCGTGCCAATTGGTTTTGCCATACCACATTGCGACGGATGTCGCCCGTGAGAAAGCCCGAGGTTCGGGGGAAATCGGTACCACGCGGCGGGGTATCGGGCCGGCGTATGAGGATAAGGTGGCTCGCCGCGGGGTGCGATTGGGCGATCTATATCACGGCCATAATTTTGCTAATAAGTTGGCCGAGGTCATGAACTACCACAACTTCATACTGGAAAAGTATTACAACGCGAACACCGTGGATTTTCAGAAGACCCTTGACGACACATCTCGACTTGCCGAGGAAATTGAGCCCATGATTGGTGATATCGCGCCAATCCTGCACGATCTCAATGTGCGCGGGGAGAACATTCTTTTTGAAGGTGCACAAGGCGCAATGCTCGACGTTGACCTCGGAACCTATCCGTTCGTGACGTCGTCGCATACGGTGGCGGGTGCGACGTCTGTGGGGAGCGGTTTCGACCCCAGACGACTCGACTATGTTTTGGGTATTACCAAGGCGTATTCCACCAGGGTTGGTTCTGGACCGTTCCCTACCGAACTCTTTGACGGGGTCGGTAAGCATTTAGCCGATAAAGGTCATGAATTCGGCTCCACCACGGGCCGCCCACGTCGTTGTGGTTGGTTTGATGCCGCTGCCGTAAAGCGGGTCGTAAGGACGACGGGCATATCTGGACTTTGTATGACCAAACTCGATGTTTTGGATGGGCTAGAGACTGTTCGTGTATGCACGGAATACGAGGGATCGAATGGGAAGATCGCGCCCGCGCGCTTTGATAGTGAGTACTATTCTGAACTGTCACCCGTATACGAAGACTTGCCGGGTTGGCAGGAATCCACGGCAGGTGCTCACGACTTTGCGGATCTTCCAGAGAATGCGCAGTCGTATATCCGCCGAATCGAAGACTCGGTGGACGCGCCTGTTGCGATGATATCGACGGGTCCTGACAGGCATGACACGATTGTTTTGAAAGAAATTTTGTGAGGATAGGAATAGATTCTTTTGACACGCAATGCGATGGGTGGGGCGAGCGGGCATTATGGTTGATCCCAAGTTGTTAGAGATATTGGTATGTCCGATCACGAAAACTGCGTTGGTGTATCGGCGCGAAATGGAGGAATTGTGGTCCAAAGCCAGTGGGTTGGCGTTCCCCGTTCGGGACGGCATTCCAATCATGTTGGAGGATCAAGCTCGGGCGTTGACGCCTGAAGAACAGGAATCGCTGAATTAACGCTTAGACGTTCGTTGGTTGGTGCAGGATGAATTCGCTATTATACGGAGTTCTTTGGCCTGAGTTTGCGGTGCGAAAGTCTGTTAGCCGCGAGTTGTAGGGAAGGAACCAGGAAAATGAATAGACCAGAACTCGTCTCAGAGACCGACATGCCCGATGTCGCTATGCGGGAGTTGCAAAACCCCCAGGGTACGCTGGATTGGGTGGGTATGAGTGATGTACACCAGCCATTGAAGATTCGTGATGGGCACGAAGAGCGGGAGGTGCAGGCAAGAGTACAGATATATGTGAACCTGGATGACATGCAGGCGAAAGGGATTCACATGTCACGTCTTTACTTAATTCTGGATGAGCATTCGAGTACTCGTCCACTAACGGTTGCGGGTCTTAAATTACTCTTGAGCTCCCTTTTGGAATCGCACCGAGGCCTCTCGACCAATGCGTTTATACAGTTTGATTTCGACTATTACGTGCGACGATCTGCGTTGGTGTCTGAAAATGCTGGTTGGAACAGTTATCCCGTATCGCTAAAAGGGACGTATCTGAATGGTGAAGTGAATATCGAGCTTTCTATAGGCGTACTTTATTCCAGCACCTGCCCGTGTTCTGCGGCGTTGGCAAGGCAGCTTATTCAACAACAATTTGAAGAAGATTTCGGCCGTCAGGGTGACGTCAAGATGTCTGAAGTAAAGGCTTGGCTGGGAACCGAGGATGGCATAATGGCTACGCCTCACAGTCAACGCAGCCTAGCCCGCGTGTTGGTTAAACTTGATGACACGATGGTATCTTTCCCGGTCACCGATCTGATTGACGGGATAGAGGACGTTCTTAAAACTCCAGTCCAGACGGCTGTGAAGCGCGAAGATGAGCGAGAGTTTGCTCGACTCAACGGCGAAAATCTTATGTTTTGTGAAGACGCTGGACGTAAGCTCAAATCCAGTCTCGGGAGCGACGATCGAGTCAAAGACTTTTGGGTGCGCGTTGAGCACCATGAGAGCCTTCACGCGCACAACGCAGTCAGCGTTTTTACCAAAGGCGTCCAGGACGGTTACTTGCCCATTCCTTAGTTGTCCTGAGGGGCACGGGCGCCTAAATTTAACTACCCAGTCCAAGGCTCGCTGTCCGGCCACTCTGTCCGTTTATCTAGCCCGTCGTTTATTGCGGAGATCGGAAAGATCGCACTAGCGCAATGCACGTGATTAGTCGGTAGCCACGCTTGGATAAACTCGCTCATTTTCTCCGTAAAGGTTCCAGGGAAAACACAGACCATTAGCACATCTTTTTCGCCGTCGTTGAATTCCCTATGAGGACGAGTAAAAAGAGCCGTCATCATGACCACACCGCATTTGGAACAAATTATTCGACCCAATCCACCAAATTTTGGGTTGGCATCCATCGTTTCGTAATTTGGGTTCCCAGGTCCCATCTTCGCTGGCGTCAGTAGGTCAAAGCCGCTCGTTACGGTTAATTCAAACTCAGCTTCCCGTTGATGCCCTGTTTTTGAGCAGAAGTTAGATGTCGCCACGTAAATGCACTGATACACGGGTTCTGAATGAGCCCGTCTACAGGCCCAGCAATGACAAAATGCTGTCAAGAGGGGTTCATTTGTTTTTAAGTTGATCTCAACGTCGCCACACAAACACGTGGACGTCGCTTCATTCTTCGTGCCGCTCGGGAAACACTTCGCAGCAAGTTCGGCGTTACCACCCGCGGTTGGAAGTGTTTTAGCCATAAGATCAAACTTTCAAGGTAAGAAAGCTGCTTAGTTCTATTTCACTGCATCCAAACAGGAACAACAATAATTGTCCTGATGATGTACTATCCGCGCCGATCCCGTAGACCTACCTTTTTTGTATCTGCCCAGGTTCGACAATAGTTACCCTGATCAATCCGGCCCCCGCCCCCTTCCAATTAGGAGTCACAAATAGGTGACACATTTGTGTGTTGTGACGGAATTAAGGCTTGAAAGGGCTATGAATAATGAGGTTCAGAGAGTGGGTATTTCTTGGTTGGTGCCGAGGAGAGGACTTGAACCTCCACGGGGTTACCCCCACTAGCTCCTGAAGCTAGCGTGTCTACCAATTTCACCACCTCGGCATGAGGGTCGCGGACTTTAGTATAGGGGTTCTGCATTGAACATATTAGCGACGACCGTCGCGGAGTGTTTTCCTTCCCATGAATGAGACAAGAGGACCCCAGGCCACTCATATACGTAGAGCTCTGGACGAGATAGGACCGGCTTCTTGGGGCGAGTTAGTCAGCCACCTCGGCGTCGGAAGAGGCAAGGGTGGCGATAGACTAAGGCGGTTACTTAATAGAATGCTGGAAGGTGGAGAAATTGTTCGAGAGGGTCGGAATCGATACCACCTCAGTAGCGCAAAGGACGAAAGTGGTGTCGTCGAACGGAACGGATCCCAACTCTTTGTGTCAATGCAGTCGGGCGGTTCCACGGCGCTTGAGTTTGCCAACGGTATTCGTGACGGAGACAACATTCGCGTCCAGGTGAGCGATGGAATTGCTCGCTTTGTGGAATTGATCAAGCCATCCGAGATCCCGGTTGTTGGCATCTATCGTCGTGATCGAACTCATGCTTACGTTGAATCGCTCGAGCCCGGATACAACGAACGCGTGGAATTAGTCGCGCCCTATCCCGGTTGCCGTGAGGGAAATGTTGTAGAGGTTCAAATACTTGACGTAGAACGTAGCCGCATACAAGGGAAAGTAAAAGCCGTTATAAAGCACGAGAGCGAAGTCGAACGTGCTTGTACGGCAATCGTTCGCGCACATCGGATACCTGACCAATGGCCCTCGGCCGTTGCGCACAAGCGCATTCGAAAATCGGTACTCGAGGCTGATAGGAAAGGACGGATCGACTTACGCGATACGGCGTTTGTAACCATTGATGGAGAAGATGCTCGCGATTTTGATGACGCGATTTATGCGGAACCAAGATCCCGCGGGGGCTGGCGACTGTTGGTGGCGATCGCTGACGTCGCCCACTATGTGCGCCCCGGATCCGCGCTCGATCAAGAAGCGCTCGCGAGAGGTAACTCCGTGTATTTCCCGGATCGGGTGATACCCATGTTGCCCGAAAGCTTATCGAATGATCTTTGTTCGCTCCGGCCCAATGAGGATCGATTGGCGATGATTTGCGAGTTAACGCTTACCCGCAACGCGAACGTGACAGGCCTTTCATTTTACGAAGCCGTGATCCGTTCGCATGGTCGCCTTACCTATACCGAAGTTGACCAATACCTAAAAAACTCGGGGGCGAATTGGTCCGCGACGATCTGCACGAGTCTTCAGCATTTGTACGCTATATACGGAGGGTTACGTGCGCGGCGGTCTGATAGAGGCGCGCTTGATTTTGAGTCGCGGGAAGGACGCGTCGAGATCCGTCGAGGCAATCCTGTGAGCGTCGTGCCTGTTGAGCGGACCGAAGCCCATTCGATAGTGGAAGAGGCCATGATCGCAGCCAACGTAGCTGCCGCCAATTATCTCCAACGTCAAGAATCCATGGTCATGTACCGGATACATGAACCTCCTGAACGGGAAAAGATCGAACAACTCCGCAAGATTTTCCGGTCAGTGGGACAACGGTTTCCTGGAGCCATTAGGTACCCAGGTGATCTTCAACGCCTTGTTGAGGCTACGCACAAGACCCGCTTAGAGCCGTGGGTTTGGGAGATGCTGATTCTGCGAACATTGCGACAAGCACGCTATTCCCCGGGGGATAAAGGTCACTTTGGTCTTGCTTTATCGAGCTATGCGCATTTCACCTCACCGATTCGTCGGTACGCTGATCTAGTCAATCATCGGTTAATTAAAGCGCGACTTCGAAAGGCACGACGGAGCGCCACCGAATATGAAGACCTCGAGAATATTGGAGCGCATATATCGATAACTGAACGTCGTGCCGAAAACGCCACGCGCGCGGTCGATGCCTGGTTGAAATGCTCGCTCCTCGAGAAACGTGTAGGTGAAGCCTTTGGTGGAACGATCGTGACCGTGGTCGAATTCGGTGTTTTCGTTGAACTTGATGACCTTCGCATCCAAGGGCTTTTGCATGTGTCACGTTTGGGGTCCGACTACTATAAATGGGTACCAAACACGATGAGTTTGGTGGCAGAGCGTTCGGGACATCGCTTTTCTCTTGGACAGAGACTTCGAGTGGTTGTCGAGGATGTGTCGGTCGAGTTGGGCCGTGTCAATCTCAGGATCGAGGCGCCGGAAAGAAAACGGAAGATTCGGCGACGAAGAAGAAAGAGAACTCTATGACCGTGACTGAAGAAAGTGTGGCCTGCGGTTTTCACGCAGTTGAGGCCGTCCTAACCAAAGAACCAAGGGCGATTCGTCGGATTCTGGTCGTTTCAGAACGCCGAGACGAGCGCATGCAGAGCCTCGTGCAACGTGCTCGCGAACTGGGCGTACGAGTCGATAGTGCGGATCGTCGGGTTGTTACGCGGATCGCGGGAGTTAAAGCCCATCAGGGTATCGTTGCCGAATGCCATGCGGTATTACCTTCTACAGAGTTGGACTTTGAAGCTCGTTGGTCGACGTTCACTCAGCCTCTAATCTTGGTAGTCGACGGGGTAACGGATCCTCGTAACTTAGGGGCGTGTATGAGGTCGGCAGGTGCCGCGGATGTGGACGCCGTGTTGATCCCAAAACGATCAAATGCCCCGTTGTCTAATGTCGTGCGCAAGACCGCGAGTGGCGCGCTTGAAGATCTACTGATCATTCAGGTGTCAAATCTAGCCCGTCGGCTCGATTGGTTGCGAGAACGGGGTGTTTGGATTGTTGGGACCGATGTCGAATCAATTCACGCATATACCGACGTGGACTATCGTGATCCAGTCGCCATTGTGGTCGGTGGTGAACAACGCGGTTTGCGCCATCTGACACGGGAGAAATGCGATCATCTAGTAACAATCCCTATGCGCGGGCCGGTTTCGAGTCTTAATGTCTCAGTCGCTACGGGAATACTCTTGTTTGAGTGTTTGAGGCAGCGCGGGACATAATCGTTGGGGGTTCGTTGCGTCGGGGTTTGTAAATCTCTAGAATCTCGTCGCCACGCAAATGCGCGTGCTCAGATAAAATTTCTCCTTGCTTCACGTCCTCGTAGGCGGAGGCGATAAACCGAAGGGAGTTTCTATGCGTCACTACGAAGTTGTGTTTCTCGTGCACCCGGACCAGTCAGAACAGGTCCCGGGAATGGTTGAGCGCTACAAAGCGATGATTGAAGGAAATGGCTCTATCATTCACCGTTCTGAAGATTGGGGTCGGCGCCAGTTGGCCTATCCGATCAAAGATATCCATAAAGCTCATTACGTCTTGTTAAACATCGAAGCGGATCAGAAGACTCTTGACGAAATGGAAAGCGCGTTTCGATTCAACGACGCCGTGTTGCGCCATATGATTATGTCGAAGAAAGAGCCCGAGACGGGGATATCCAAGATGTATGCGGAGGAACTGAGAGAGCAGGAAAAAGACCGCGAGAGGGACCGTCAGCGAGAAGAAGAAAAAACACGAGCGGTAAAGCCCGACGATGAGTCGACAGAACGCCGCAGTGTCACGGATAAGACGGGGTTAGTCTCCGACCAGGAGGTTGCTGGAAGTGACGCGGAAACCACCGAATCAGAGTCTTTGATGAAAGAAACTGATGCCCAAGATGTTGAGAACGAAGATGAAAGTGCTGAGGCGGAAGAAACACTAGAAGAGGAAGACTGATTATGGCCAGACGTTTCGGACGCAAACGCTACTGCCGTTTCACGGCGGAAGGGATAAAGGAAATTGATTACAAGGATCTTGATCTCCTTAAAGATTACATTACCGAGACGGGCAAGATCGTACCGAGTCGGATAACTGGGACGAGTGCGCGGTATCAACGACAACTGGCCCGAGCTGTGAAGCGTGCGCGGTTTTTAGCGCTGTTGCCTTATACCGATCAGCACGACAACTAATAGGATTTCCATGAACGTTATCTTGATGGAAAGAGTGACCAATCTCGGCGATTTAGGTGAGGAGGTCGTTGTACGAAACGGCTATGCGAGAAATTTCTTACTCCCTCAAGGTAAAGTCGTGCGGGCCACTGAAAAAAATCGGGAAGTATTCGAAGCACAGAGATCAGAACTAGAAGCATCCGCGGTCGAGCGTTTGTCCGAGGCGGAACAGCGCGCTCATCGACTTGAAGATTGTTCCGTAACCATCGTCGTGCGGACAGGCGAAGAAGGAAAGTTGTACGGCTCAGTGGGTACGGTAGAGATTGCGCAGGCGCTTAGTGATATGGGCATTGAGGTGAGGAAGAGTGAAGTTATTATGTCCGAAGGCGCTATCCGGATTACCGGCGAGTATGAAGTTGACATCCACCTTCATGCTGACGTGACTCGGAGCATTAATGTTGCGGTCGTCGCGGAGTAGCGTGGTCCAAAAGATTTCGTCCACCGCGTAGTCACAAAGCATCCACAACTTGTTCCACCGCGTTCGTTCGTATCGACGACCAATCGGGACAAATTTCGCCTATACGCTTGACGCCAGGACCTCGTAGGTCGACAGTGGACTGTACGTTGGTACAGTAATTGTGGACCGGCCCATGCCAGAATCTGTCTCCGAAATCCGGGAAGATCCGACCTCACGTCTCAAAGTACCGCCTCATAGTGTCGAGGCGGAACAGTCGGTTTTAGGCGCACTAATGTTGAACAACGAGGCATGGTTCAATGTTGCTGATAAAATCGAAGCAAGAGATTTTTACAGAGCCGCACACCAAATCATTTTTGAGGTGATGGGTGAGTTAGCTAACGATAATCAACCTCTAGACGCGGTGACCCTCTCCGAAGCGCTTCAGTCTCGGGGCCTTATCGATAAGGCGGGCGGTAACGTTTACTTAGCTGAGTTGGTGGAAAGTGTTCCGGGCGCTAGCAATATAGTCGCGTACGCAGACATAGTTCGCGAACGTTCAACGTTTCGCCAACTCATTCAAACCGCCGCCAATATTTCGGATTCGGCCTTTTTGCCAGAAGG
>Ga0209445_1000120_pt1 | contig 41922 bp, 28 predicted proteins | sample MarorgKNORR_S2LV_4_FD_188223 | JGI IMG/M metagenome (GOLD analysis project Ga0209445, IMG submission 188223) | Marine microbial communities from the Southern Atlantic Ocean, analyzing organic carbon cycling - NADW_A/KNORR_S2/LV (SPAdes) (version 2) | ecosystem: Environmental > Aquatic > Marine >... | reverse complement strand
TGGTTCCGTTCGCAGTGGCTGCGCTGACGCTGGGCGTCCGCATGCTGCGCGCTGAAGGTGCGGACGCTTCTCATTCAAAAAAAAACGAAAGCGAGACTTGATGTCGAAGCAGTCACGGACCATGTGATGGCGGAATGGGTCCGCCACATTGGCACGGATACTGGAATCTTCGCGGCACCAGAGGGTGGCGCGACGGCAGCCGCGGTCCCCATGCTGATGGAGATGGGCCTGATCTCTACCGACGATGAGGTGGTACTCTTCAATACGGGAAGTGGTCTCAAATACGTTGGAATGGAGCCTATCGACTAGTGATGGCACGCTGATGGTCGCCCTTTTCTGGATCGTCTTCTGGGCGGGACTGGTCGTACTGGCCTTCGCCGCCGGCATCAGTCTCCGGGTGCGCCTGCATAGGCACGTGCGCGCTCGCATTCCCGTGGTCGACGACGAGGCCCTGGACACGATCCTGAACACTGGGATCCTCACCGACGACGATGAACCGCTCGACATCCGAGAGATCGATGAAGAAGAGCGAAAGTTCTGGTCCGAGAGCTGGGACGAGCCTGAGGAATTGTGAGCGGGCGCAGGCTCTTCGGAGCTGCCTCGTCTTCAGCTCGGCTCGAATCGGTAGTAGATGCCGGGCAGCGGAACCCACCTACCGGTGAGCGGTAGCTCGTCCTCGGGGTCGGTGCGCCGAACCCAAAGAGCTCGACTCACGTTCAGGCTGGCACCCAGCGAGTGCGCGCTGGCCAGGTTCCAGTCGACGCCCACGGGCGCCCTCAGCACAGCCGCGAGGCCGAGTCTCCCGTCCGACGGCTTGGCAGCCACCAGCCAAAGGCCGGCACCCACGAAGGGTCTCGCGGCCTTGGCGCCGAAGTACTGCTTTACCGCGATCGAGAGGCTCAGGTCTTGAAAGGCCCAGGTGCCCAAGGTCAGGTCGAGGCTGCGGTTGCCGTCGAAGAACTCGAGCACCAGACCCATTGTGCCCACACCTCCGACGCTGACCCCGATCCGGACGCCAGAGTCGTCCGCGGCGCTCTGACCATTGATGGCCGAAGGGACACAGATCAAGGCCAAGATCACCGCCGCGGGAAGGGCGACACTCGGCACCGAGATGGGGCTGGGCATGGAGAGTCGGGTCATGAGAGCCGGAAGGTAGACAGGAGGTCGGGACGGGTCCACGGGCGGTCTCACCTGCCTCGTCCCGCCGGATTTGTCGTAGCCCTGCTGACGTTGGCTGCGCTGGTGCCGGCTTGCGTTCCCCCTGATACGCCGCCTAGGCTCGACACTCGACTTCCAGCGGCGGTCTTCGAGATTGTCCAGCCGGACACGGTTCGCACGGAACGAATCGCCCCGGGCGTCCTGTACCGGTACCTGTGGTCTCCCTTGGGCCCGTGGGCCGTGCATCTGGTCGAGTCGGCACTCGACCAACGCTGCGATGTCGTGCTGGACGTCTTGCAGGCGGAGCCGCGAGAGACGGGGGGGGAAGGCCGAGAGCTCGTGACCAGCATGGTCGAGCGCGTCGGACCCGCGGTGCTGGCTGCGGTCAATGCCGACTTCTTCACGCCCGAAGGACGGACGGTTGGCGCCGAAGTCGTAGATGGCAGGGTGACCGCGGCGCGCGCGCGCCCGGCGTTGGCTTGGAAGCCCGGCGAGCCCCCGTGGATCGGAGTGCCGAGCGTGCAAGGCGGGTGGATCGATGTCGGTTGGCCCATCTCGATAGAGGGTGGGGACGGTCAGACCCAAGCCGTGGGTGGCTTCCCAGAGCTGCTGGACCAGGGCGAGCGAGTTGGAGACCTCGAGGTGCGCGAGCGCGTTGCCTTTGCAGCCTCTCGTCAGCCGCGGACCGCCGTGGCTTACGCCCCTGAACGTGGCCTCCTGTGGCTCGTGGTAGTCGATGGGCGCCAGCCGCCGCATTCGAACGGGATGACGCTGCCCGAGCTCGCGTCCCTCTTCGAGGCGCTCGGCGCGACCGAGGCACTCAACCTGGACGGGGGCGGCTCCTCGGTCATGGTGCTCGGCGGACGGGCCATCAACAGCCCATCGGATGCGGACGGCGAGCGCGCAGTCGTAAACGCACTCGCCATCCGTCGGGACCGAGCAGCGTGTGAAGCTGCGAAGTAGCGATGCCCGTGGCTCCGAGGCCGAATCCGCTGGACACCGACCCTGCGGACTGCTCTTTTCTACGCTCCGTAGGCTCTGGGGGGCGGCCTCTCGAGCGTACGGAGTCGCCCGCTCAGGGAATCCAGCTCCACTTCAGGAGAAGTCATGTACGGCGGAAAGAACAGGAGCCCAGGAAAACCACGGCCCATCGCCATGATCATACTCGTTGCTATGATTGCTCTGACGCCGCCGAGCGGTGTTTTCGCGGCGCCCGCGTCGTCTGCTCCGTTGCTGCCACAACAGAGTGACACGATTCCGCTGGCACCGGTCGAAGTACAGGTTCTGCGGACGCCCATATCGCAGAGCGCTTCACCGCTTCCGGTCTCGGCGTTGACCGGGAGGGATCTGCAGCGCGGGCGAAGTGGCTTCTTCTTAGGGGACGCTCTCCAGCTGCTTCCCGGCGTGCAGGTGCAGAACCGCTTCAACCCCGCCGTCGGGGAGCGGGTTGCAATTCGCGGATTCGGAGCTCGCGCCCAGTTCGGACTCCGAGGGATTAGAGTGGTCGTGGACGGGATCCCGGCGACGCTTCCCGATGGACAGAGTAGCCTCGATCACTTGGATATCGGTTCGCTCTCGCGGGTAGAGGCGCTGCGGGGACCAGCATCCGCGCTGTTTGGAAACGCAGCGGGCGGGGTGCTGTCCTTCACGACCCGACCTCCTGCGACGACGCCGTTCGACACGGAAGTCATGGGCGTGACAGGCAGTGACGGGCTATGGCGCGGCCAGGTGACTGCATCTGGAACGGTGGACGAAACGGGCTACCTGGTGACCGTGTCGGGGCAGAGGTGGAACGGCTATCGTACGATAGCCGCCGGCTCGCCGCGCATCGATACGCTCGGCACGAACTACGGAGGGTCAGATCGGCTCGGGTTCAACGCGCGAGTCACGACTCCGCTCGCGGGAGGCCAACTCTCCCTGACCGCGAATGCGCTGGATCTGGACGCCGAGAACGCCGGGTCGAAGAAGGACGACGCCGACGTCCTCTTCCGTGAAATCAACGACCTCTATCTCAGGTTCAGGACCGGGAAAACGCTAAAGCAGCAGCAGGCTGGCGTGCGCTGGGCAGGACCTCTCGGGGGTGCGCTTGAAGCCGACTTCTCGGCATACGGCGTGCACCGGACCATCAACAATCCCATTCCCTTCGACGTCATCGATCTCGCGAGGAAGGGAGGGGGCGTTCGCGCCCAGCTGGGCAGTACGGTTGCCGCTGGTTCTGGGGAGTTCAACTGGTTAGGCGGGTTCGAATACAACTTGCAGAACGACGACCGCTCGGAGATCTCGAGAGGCTTCGGGACGGGGCAGCCTGCCGCGGGAGCCACCCCGTTCCTCGATCAGGCTGAGGACGTGCGGAGCGCGAGTCTCTTTTTTCAGGGCACACTGCAGCTACCAAGTGGAGCGATCGCTCTCGCAGGCCTCCGGTACGACAACCATGAATTCACTGCCGACGATCACGTGCCCGTGACTGCGGAGAACGCCGATGACTCAGGTACGCGGACTATGGACGCGGTAAGTCCTTCCATCGGAATCAGCATACCGGCGGGGGAGTCCGTCCACTTGTTTGCTTCGGCTAGCACCGTGTTCGAAACACCAACGACCAGCGAACTGGGAAATCAGCCGAATGCGGCTGGTGGTTTCAACCCAAGCCTCGATCCGATGAGGGGAGAGTCCTTCGAGTTGGGGATCCGTGGCAGCGTGGGATCGAATGCCGTCTTCGAACTCACTGGATACAACACGAATCTGCGCAACGAACTCGTCCGCTTTGAGCTGGAGGGCTTCGACGACGTGAGCTACTTCCGGAACTCCGGCGAGTCGCGGCATCGCGGTCTGGAAGCGACGCTGTCCGTCGCGTCGGACGACGGGGCCGTCCGGGCGGATGTGATGTACGCACGCATCGACGCACAATTCGAGGAGTACGTGTTGGGTGGGGACGACCTGAGCGGAAACAAGGTTCCAGGTGTGTCGCCGAACCGAGGCCAGGCTGTTCTCCGCTTTAGCCCCGGGGGGGCGTGGGCCGAGATTGCCGGGACGTACGTGGACGAAGTGCCTGTCAACGATCGCAATACGACGACGACGCCCTCCTACTTCCTAGTGGATCTCAGGGCCGGACTCGACGAGATCGCGCTGGGCACCATGAACCTGTCCCCGTGGGTCGCGCTGACGAATGCGCTGGACCAAGATTACATCGCTTCGGTGGCCGTGAATGCGTTCGGTAGCCGCTTCTTCGAGCCAGGACCCGATATGTCCTTCCAGATCGGCTTCCGAGCATCCTGGGGAGGCAGCCGCTAGGAGGTTCTACCTGCGGTCTTGGATGGTCGCCAGAAGGATCGTAACTTCGGCACCCCGGGGGACGAGCGCGCGCCGTGAGGCGCTCGCCCCGTCCGAGCGCGTTGCGTCCAGATGCAAGCTCGACCCGTGAGGGACGTCACAAAGCAGGAAGATGCCGCCGCGCATCGGTCTTGGTCTCGACCGTCGCACGGCTCCCTTCCGACCCGAGTGTCCACTCACGAGGTGTTTCGCCGGCGGGGCCTCGAGGGACTGCGAGCAACTGCGGTCGGTACGAGTCCGTTTCTTCCCACGCCAGCTTTATCACGACGTCCGCTTGGGGCCGACCCGACGCGTCGGTCACTCTGCCGAGTAATGGTGCCGTCTGGGGCGGGCGTAGAGTTCCACCGCAAAGCTCGTCCAACACGTCGGCGAGCGCGGGCACCCGTAGGGTGACGTGCGTCATCTCACCAAGCTGGCTCACGACCTCGGTGACCGGAGCGGGGAGCCCGAGTGTGTCGAGCAGCGTGTGCCGAACGACGAGCTTGTGCAGGCCGCCGGCGAGGCCAGGCAGCAGAAAGGGCCCGTCTGCTTCAACCACGCGCTCCTCGCCGCTACCCAGAACGCGAACAGTGGCCGAGGCGGCCTCGCCCACTCGTATGGAGTCTTGTGCCGAGCCCGCGATCGTGGCTGTGGACGATTCGAGCACGATCTCGCCTGAACTATCGGCGACGCGCCACGCGATGCCGCCCTCGTCCCGGTACCCGCGTCGACGCAAGCGGCCGCGTCGGTGGACATCCATGATCGGCATGTGGATCCACCACTCCCGCACGATCCAAGTCCCGTTCGGTAGTCGTGTGAAGTTCACGAACCCACCTGGCTCCCCGATCTCCTTGTTCGAGGAGACATTCACGTACGAAAACTCCAGCCGGTCCAGTTCGGCGGTTTCTTCGTCGAGCCATAGCACGCCCTCGATATCCGGTAGCGTCCGACCCTCGACGGGCTCGAAAACCAGGCCGATGGAGCCGGCTTCGCCGCGACGCACTCCCATGCAATGTGTGTCGATGAACGCGTCACTCAGAAACGCCTCGGCGTCCGGGGCGTGGTAGATCGTGCCGGACTCGACATCCTCCTGGACGAAGCCGTCGGCTATTAGCCCCTCCACGGGCACACTCACGAACGGCGCGTTAGTCGAGCCCCGCTTGAACGCCCGATTCTCGTCCAGGATGCGCTCTCCACTGCGGTCGAGGTCCCGAACAAAATGACGCAGCGTATAGCGGTAGATGCCCGTCGACTGCGTCCATGCCGCGGCCTCGAGAGCTTTTCGGGCCTCCTCCCAAACTCGGGCGGTGACGCGCCCTTCCTCGGGCCGGACTTCGCACCGACGCGATCCTGAGACGTCGAGCCCACGAACGCGAATGGGGCGGATCGGGACATCGATGCGTCGGAACGTACCGCGCACGGGCACGTCGAAGGGATCCGTCGTAAGGCTCGCGTACCCGATCCGGTCCACACGGACGTGGTAGCGTCCGGGGTGGTCCGCCCGCATCGTGAAACCGCCGCCGGCGTCGGAGAGCACTCGGTCGACGGCCTCGCCATCGAAGTCGAATAAAACGACCATCGCGCCGGCTAGACGCGTCCCGGTGCCGTCCTCTGCGACGACACCTCGCACAGTCTGCGCCGCGGCGTGACTCGCGAGCGCCATCAAGCACATCAAGACCAGACATGGAATTCACACCCGTGAACTATACGTCGCGGGCCGGCTCTCCGCCCGCCCGGGGTGCCGACGCCCGGGGGCGGCCGCTAGCTTGGCGCCATGAGCCCACTCCCGACTTTCCACGGACATTTGCTCGAGACCTGCCGACGCAGGCGCGAGGTAGTTCTGAGCCAATTGGGCTCCGCTGTCATGATCCTGCCTTCAGCCTCGCTACGCTACCGATCGAGGGACACCGAGTACAGGTATCGCCCCGATAGCGAGCTGTATTACCTGAGCGGGGCGACCGAGCCGGAAACGCTACTCGTGCTCGTGGGTGGGGACGATCCTCGTTTCGTTCTCTTCGTTCGCCCGCGCGACTCGGGGGCGGAGCTGTGGGCAGGTCCGCGGCTCGGACCGGATGCCGCTACGGAGCGTTATGGCGCTGATGAGTGCTACTCGGTTGCGGAGCTGGACGAAAAGCTGCCCGGTTTGCTGCAGGCGGGCGACAGACTCCATTACCGGCTCGGTGCGGAAGAGAGGACGGACGGCTTCGTTCGCAAGGCGCTCGCTTGGGCCCGCGGCAGCGGCATGCGCCGGGGCACTGGACCCCGCGGGCTAGTCGATCCCGGAGAGATTCTCGATGAGTTGCGCCTTCGTAAGGATGTCGAGGAGGTCGAGGCGATCCGCGTCGCGGCGCGCATCAGCGCTGAGGGACACCGGTCGGGTGCCGCCGTCATCGCGGAAGGCGTAGGAGAGTGGATCGTGGAGGCGGCCGTGGACGCTGGCTTTCGGGCGGCGGGGGCCAACGGTCCGGGCTTCCCGACGATCGTTGGGTCCGGCACCAACGCCTGTACCCTCCACTACGTGGAGAACCAGGACACGATCGACGATGAGGCGCTGGTCTTGATCGACGCTGGAGCCGAGGTGGCGATGTACAACGGGGACATCACGCGCACCTATCCGGCCGCTGGTGGCTTCTCAGACACGCAGCGCGACGTCTATCGAATTGTCGAGGCCGCGCGTCGCGCTGCGGTGGAGCAGGTCTCCCCGGGGGTCACGATCGCTTCGGTACATGAAGCCGCGGCCCGTACGATCCTCGAGGGGTTGGTGGGGCTCGGGGTGCTCTCGGGGCCAATGGAGGAGCTGTTCAGAGAGGCCGCGTACCGACTGTTCTTCCCGCACCAGACGTCCCATTGGCTCGGGCTCGACGTGCACGACCCCGGCGATTACGCGAAGGCGGGCGAATCGAGGGTGCTCGAGCCGGGCATGGTCTTCACGATAGAGCCCGGTCTCTACTTCCGTCCCGAAGCCTGCGAAGATGCCGCTGCTCGGTTCTCGGGCATCGGAGTGCGCATCGAAGACGACGTGCTGGTGACCGACGACGGCTGCGAGGTGCTGACTGCCGCGCTACCGACGGGCGAGTCTGAGGTCGAGGATCTGGTAGGCGCCCGTTGACGACGCCCGCCGCCGGACGCCACGCCCTCCTGCTCCAGCGCCTGCAGCAGCCGGGCCCGCTCGTGGCAGTGGAGCTACGACCGCCACGGTCGGATCTGGAGCCCGAAGACGGCATGGGCGCATGGATCGACCTGCACCACTCGCTCGGCCGGCTGACCAGCGACGACCTTTTCGTCTTTCTCACGGACAACGCGGTGGGGGGGGCTGAAGAGGAGAACCTTGCGCACGTCGGCGCGAACGTTGGTGAAGATGTCGACTTACGCCGGATTATCCCGATTCTGACCACGAAGCACTCGGTCGACTACTGCATGATGTTCGCGTCGCGCGCACAATCCGAGGGGTTCGATGCGCTCACCGTCCTCGGAGGCGACAAGTCGGTGGGTGTCCCGCGTTGCGTGCCTCACGGACGCGACCTTCGAGAGCTCCTGCGCGAGCGACTGCCCGATCTCGTACTGGGAGGGTGGGCCAACCCGCACCGCGACGCAGAAGAGCAGGTCGCGTTCTTGACCGCGGATGACGCCACCACGGACTTCGCGCTGACCCAGGTCGTTTCGCATCACAGCTTGGCAGGGGTCGAGCGATTCCTCGAGCGGATGCACGAGGTCGGAGCCACAGTACCCACGGTCTTCGGCGTCTTCTTCTACCGCAGCGCCAACCCGAGGACTCTAGAGGCCCTGGGAGGATTCTTCCCAGTCCCGGCCGAAGAAGTGACACACGAATTCGAGAGCGCGTCCGCCGAGGAGATCTGCGCGCGGACGATTCGAGTCCTGCGAAGCGTAGGAGCACAAAAGATATACATCAGCAACCTAGGCAACCGAGGCGCCGGCCGTCGCCTGAAGAGGATCATGGACCAGGTCTAGCCCCTAGGAGCGGTCCCTCTACGGGCTGCCCGCACCCGCAAGACGATTAAGCGGTCGCGCTGACCCCCGCCTCACGAAGCACCCGCAGTGCGACGTCCACGCGTCTGCTAGGCGCGCTGAGGTGATACCCCTGCACATGCGGCCGTACAGCCTCGATCATCTCGAGAGCGATGAGCACTCCTTCCTCGAGCGCTGCCTCTGGACCGCTTTCCTGGGCACCGCGCATGCGCTCCACGATTGCGTCCGGCACTACCACGCCGGGGACCTCGTGCGCGAGAAATTCCGCGTTCCGCAGGCTCAGGAAGGGCCAAATCCCCGCGATCATAGGGATGCTTCCGCTTCCCACGCGTTCCAGGAAGCGCTCCAGCGCTTCTGGGTCGAAAATCGGTTGTGTGACCGCGAAGTTGGCCCCGGCTTCGACCTTGTACCGGTAGCGTTCGACTTCGCGCCCTTGGTCGACCGCGCCGGGGTTGGCCGCGACGCCTTGTACGAACTCCGTGGGCGCCCCGATCGAGTTCCCGCCAGGGTCGATGCCGCGGTTCAGGCCGTTCATGACGTTGGTCATTCCGATGGAGTCGATGTCGAAGACGGCAGTCGCGTCGGGGTAGGGGCCCTGAAGCAGCGGCTCGCCGCTGACCACCAACACATTTCGAATGCCTGCCGCGGCGGCTCCCAGCAGGTCAGAGATCATGCCGAGCATGTTGCGGTCCCTACAGGTGTAGTGCACCAGCGATTCAATACCGACCTCGTGTTCGACGATCAGCGCCGCGGAGAGAGCGCCCATTCGACTCACCGACCTCGGATTGTCGACAATCGCAAGTGTGTCGACTCCCGCGACCTTCAGGCGGCGGGCGGGCTCGATCAGCGCGGCCCGGTCCCAGCCGCGCGGCGGAATGATCTCTACCGATACAACCGGCTCTCCCCGAGCCAGCTTCCGACCCCATGCGGAGCGAACCTCGAGCGGCACGGCCTCTGTCGCTATGTCCACGCCTGCCTCCGCCACGGGCTCAGCGGTGGCGACGGTCTTGGGTTGCAGAGACGCTACAGCCTTACGGATCTGCTTGACGTGGTCCGGGGTCGTGCCGCAGCACCCGCCGACGAAGCGCACGCCGGCGTCGATCATGCGCTTCGCGTATTGCGCCATGTATTCGGGGCTGGCCAAGTACATCTTCCGGTCTCGCACGGTGCGGGGCAGGCCGGCATTAGGCTGTGCGATCAGCGGCAAGTTGGTCGCCTCCGCCATCTCCTCGATGGCATCGAGCATGACTGCTGGGCCGACCGAACAATTCAGGCCGACGACATCGACTCCGAGCTCGGTGAGCTCGCGCGCGATCAATGTCGCATCGTTGCCATAAGCGGTTTTGCCGCCCGGGCCCACCGTCATTTGCGCGATAATCGGTAGGTCGCTCAGCCCTCGCACGGCTCCGACGGCGCATCCGATCTCGCTCATGTCCGAGAACGTCTCAAGCACGAACCCATCGACCCCGCCCTCGAGCAGCCCGTTCACCTGTCTTCGGAAGAAGTTGACCGCCTCTGAACGTGCTGTTGGGCCCCATGGTTCGATGCGAATGCCGAGAGGGCCGATGGCACCGGCCACGCTCGCGCGTTTGCCCGCGGCGGCCCGCGCCAGTTCCGCCGCCGCCCGGTTGATCTCTTCGGTCTGCTCGGCCAGCCCATACGACGAGAGCTTCACCGGGTTGGCGCCGAAGGTGTTGGTTTCGAGGATCTCGGCGCCGGCCGACACATACTCGTCGTGGATCTGACGCACGAGCTCGGGTCGGCGCCTATTGAGCTCATCGTAGCACACGTTGACGAACACGCCGCGGCCGTACAGCAGCGTACCCATCGCGCCGTCGAATACGTGAACGAGTCCGTCCTCGATCAATGCCCTCACGGAGTGTCTCCTTCCGGATCGTAACCGAGATTGGGCGACAACCAGAGTTCCGCCTCGGCAATGCTCCAGCCCTTCCGCCTGGCGTAGTCTTCCACCTGATCCCGTCCGATTCGGCCCACTCCGAAGTACGCCGCGTCCGGATGCGACAGGTACCAACCACTCACGGATGCCGTAGGAGTCATCGCGAAGCTCTCGGTGAGCCGGATTCCGAGAGAGTTCTCGACGTCCAGCAGCTCGAAGAGTGTTCGCTTCTCGGTATGGTCCGGACAGGCGGGGTAACCGGGGGCCGGTCGGATCCCTCTGTACGCCTCTCGGACGAGCGCGTCGTTCGACAGCTCTTCCTTCGCAGCATACCCCCACAGTTCGCGGCGTACCCGCTCATGCATCGACTCGGCCAGCGCCTCCGCGAGTCGGTCCGCTACCGACTTCACCAGGATCGCACCATAGTCGTCGTTGGCGTCCTCCAACTCACGAGCCATCTCCTCTACGCCAATGCCGGCTGTAACCGCGAAACCACCGACCCAATCGTGCTTCCCGGAATCCGCCGGGGCGACGAAATCCGCCAGGCAACGGTTCACCCGCCCATCCTTCGCGAACTGTTGGCGAAGATGGTGAAGCACGGTGAGGCGTTCTCTGCGGCCAGCGTCGGTGTACAGCTCGACGTCGTCGCCGATCGCGTTTGCCGGGAAGAAGCCGCTGACGGCGCGTGCGCTCACGCGACCATCTGCGACGAGACGGTCCAAGAGTGCCTCGGCATCGGCCTTGAGGCTGCGAGCCTGTTCGCCGACGATCTCATCGTCGAGGATCGCGGGATACTTGCCCGCCAACTCCCAGGCCTGGAAAAAGGGCGTCCAATCGATGTACTGCCGCAGTTCCGCGATCTCCGCGTCGAAGACATGAACCCCTTGCTGGAACGGTGCTGGCGGGTCGTATGATGACCAATCCAGCTGCTCGGCCCGCTCTCGAGCCACCGCGATGGGCAGCAACTCGGTTCGAGCGGTGCGCTGCGCACGCCGCGCACGCTCGGACTCATAGCCGGCCCGCACCTCGGCGATGTAGGTATCTCGGCCTTCGTCGTCCAACAGCGCAGACACGACTCCCACCGCTCTGGAGGCGTCCAGCACGTGCACAGTGGCCCCGTTGTAGTGGTGCTCGATCTTCACCGCGGTGTGCACCTTAGATGTCGTCGCGCCGCCAATCAGGAGGGGCGTATCAAAGCCCGTCCTCTCCATCTCCTTGGCGACGTGCACCATCTGAAGGAGTGACGGTGTGATCAGCCCCGACAGGCCGATCACATCGACCTGCTGCGCGCGTGCGGTCTCCAGGATGCGCTCGGAGGGCACCATGACCCCGAGGTCGATCACCGAGTAGCCGTTACACTGCAGCACGACACCAACGATACTCTTGCCGATATCGTGCACGTCACCCTTGACGGTGGCGAGCAGCACCGTGCCCTTGTCGGTCGTGCCCGACTTCTCGGCCTCCAAGAACGGCGTGAGGTAGCTCACCGCCTTCTTCATCACCCGCGCGCTCTTCACAACTTGTGGCAAGAACATGCGACCGCTGCCGAAGAGGTCGCCGACGACGTTCATGCCGTCCATGAGCGGCCCCTCGATCACATCGAGCGCCAGCGGCAACTCCCGGCGCGCTGCTTCTGCGTCCTGCTCGACGAATTTGTCGATGCCTTGCACGAGCGCGTGCTTCAGCCGCTCGTGCACATCGAGCTCGCGCCACGTCAGGTCCTCGTCGGTGCGGTGTTTGGTGGTGCCGGACCGCGTTAGGGCGATCTGAGTGAGTGTCTCCGTCGCGTCCGGAGATCGTACGAAGAGCACATCTTCCACGGGCTCGAGCAGATCGGCTGGAATCTCGTCGTAGACAGGTAGTGCACCCGCGTTCACGATGCCCATGTCGAGTCCTGCGTCGATCGCGTGGTAGAGAAAGGCCGTGTGCATGGCCTCTCTCACCTCTGGGCTGCCGCGGAAGGAGAACGACACGTTGCTGATGCCGCCGCTCGTCAGCGCGTGTGGACACGATTTCTTGATTTGTCGGACCGCCTCGATGAAGCGGATCGCGTATTCGGCGTGCTCTTCGATTCCGGTCGCCACGGCGAAGACGTTGGCGTCGAAGATGATGTCCTCGGGAAGGAAACCCTCTTCGTCGACGAGGATCCTGTAGACGCGCTCACAGATCTCCACCTTGCGCTCCAGTGTGTCCGCTTGACCCTCTTCGTCGAACGCCATGACCACTGCTGCCGCACCATACCGGCGTACGGTGCGGGCTCGTTCACGGAACGCGTCTTCGCCGTCCTTCAGCGAAATCGAATTCACGACGCCCTTGCCCTGAAGGGTCTTGAGGCCGGCCTCGATCACCTCCCAGTCGGAGGAGTCCACCATGACCGGGATGCGCGCGATCTCGGGCTCGGACGCCAGCAGGTTGAGGAAGCGCGGCATCGCCGCGACTCCGTCGAGCAGCCCCTCATCCATGTTCACGTCGATGATCTGCGATCCGCCTTGAACCTGCTGAAGCGCCACCTCGATCGCGGTCTCGTAGTCTTCTTCCTTGATGAGGGTGGCGAATCGCCTCGAGCCCGAGACGTTTGTGCGCTCGCCGACGTTCACGAAAAGCGATTCGGGACCGATCGTGAGCGGCTCCAGACCGGACAGCCGAGTCCGCCGGGGCGGCTCGGGGACCGTGCGTGGCGGACGGCCGACGACGACATCTGCGATCGCCCGGATGTGATCCGGGGTCGTGCCGCAGCAGCCGCCCACGATGTTCAGGAATCCTGCGTCCACGAAGTCCGACGTCACGCTCGCCATGTGTTCCGGCGTGTCGTCGTATTCGCCGAACTCGTTGGGAAGCCCGGCGTTGGGATAGCAGCTGATCGGCAGCCGAGCCACGTCGGACAGCTCTTCGAGATGCGGTCGCAGCTGATCGATTCCGAGCGCGCAGTTCAGCCCCACGCTGAGCAGGCCGCTTTCCCGACCCGGTCCGGGATGCACGCCGTGAGCGATGGCGTTGTAGAACGCCTCGGGTGTCTGTCCGGAGAGCGTACGCCCGCTCTGGTCGGTGATCGTCCCGGACATCATCACCGGTATGTCGACCGCCACTTCGGCGAGCACCAGAGAGAGCGCGTACAGTGCCGCTTTCGCGTTCAGCGTGTCGAATGCGGTCTCGACCAGTAGGATGTCCACGCCGCCTTCGAGTAGGCCATGCGCCTGTTCCTGATACGCCCGGACGAGCTCATCGAACGTGACGTTGCGCGCGCCGGGGTCGCCCACGTCGGGCGAGATGGACGCCGTGCGGTTCGTGGGGCCGAGCGCGCCGGCAACCCAACGAGTACGGGATGGGTCGCGCGCTTCGGCGGCGTCGGCGGCTTCGCGCGCGAGACGAGCGCCGGCGCGATTGAGCTCACGCGCGATCTCTTCCAGCCCATAGTCCTCGAGCGAAATTCGGTTGGCGTTGAACGTATTGGTCTCGATCAGGTCCGCGCCCGCCTCCAGGTATTCGGCGTGGATATCGCGGATCAAGGCGGGCTGCGAGAGGCACAGGATGTCATTGGCTCCGAAAAGATCGGAGTCGGTGTCGGCGAAGCTTTGACCCCGGAAGTCCTCTTCACCGAGCTCGTGGCGCTGAATCATCGTGCCCATCGCGCCGTCTAGGACGAGGATCCTGTGCTGCAACTCTTCCCGAATCAAACCGGCCCGGCCAGCGGATGACGCCATGGATTCCTCGACAAAAAAAGGCCCCTCGCGACGGTGCGCGACAGGGCGGTGGTCTTTTAGCTCGTTCGCGGGCTCGTCACACTGGACGGGTCCCGCGGGCCGCAATACTCCTCAAATCGCCCCAGATCTACTCAGAGGAAACTAGCGTCACTCACGGGGAGCGCCAAGTTACAGGAAACCCGCGACGCTCTGCTCCGCCATTGGCGAACGAATCCAGCCGACGCTGCTCGAAATGACGATGAACCGCTGGCCGGCTCGACCGCATGTCGGCACCTCGTTCTACAAGGCGCACGGCCTGGGCAACGATTACCTGGTGTTCCGAGAGGGTTCCGGCTGGTGTGCGACTCCCGACGCGATCCGAGCGGTGTGCGACCGACATCGCGGGATCGGTTCGGACGGCGTGGTGGTGCTGCTCGCCAACCAGGACGACGACCTGCTACGCCTGCGCATGTTCAATCCGGATGGCAGTGAGTTCGAGCGCAGCGGGAACGGACTGCGCATCCTCGCGTCCTACCTCGCTCGAGAGGGCCTCGCGGGTGTGGAGCCCTTCGCGGTCGAGGTCGGTGGGGCTCTGGTCGAGATGACCGTGCACGGAGTTCAGGGCTCCACGTACGATGTCTCAGCTGACATGGGGCGCTGCTACGTCGGGCCCGAGGCCGTCGGACTGAACCAGAGCGCGCTCGACGAGCATGGTGGGTTCGCCGGTCCGGATGGCGCGCCGCTCCATGTCGTCCCGGTGTCGGTGGGCAATCCACACCTGGTTGTGCTCGTGCCCGAAGCGACCGAAGCGCTGCTCGAGTCGATTGGCCCTTTCTTGTCGTCCCACGCCGCTCTCAGCGAGGGAGCGAACGTGCAACTCGCGACGCCGTGCGGTCCCGGGCACGTGCGAGCCCTCATTTGGGAGCGGGGCGTGGGGCGCACCAGCGCCTCGGGTACCAGCGCCTGCGCGGTAGCGATCGCGGCGGTCGCTGAAGGGCTCATGGAGGCGGGCGACGTCAACGTTGAGATGCCCGGCGGCTCTCTCGTCGTATCGGTGACGTCGGAGTACGACACCGTGCTGCGCGGGCCCGTCGAGGAAATATTGAGTGGCCAACTAGCGACCGAGTGGGTGTCGCGGCTCGCACCGCCTACAGGTAACTAGGCGAGTAAGCTGCGCTATGCGCCAAGGCCGGTCTGGCCTACGTACGCACTCGCGCCAAGAGTACCAGCGCCGCCCCGAAGAAGACGAAATTGGGGAGCCACGCCGCGGTAAGCGGTGAGATCGCGCCCGCTCCACCGACTGCGCCAGAGATCTTGAGCATCAGGATATAGACGATCACGGTCCCCAGGGAAATCCCGATCCCGTAGGCGTTTCCACCCCGCTTGTTGCTCGTCGCCAGTGGCGCACCGAACAAGAGCACGACGAGCGTCGCGACGGCGAGCGACAGCTTCTGCTCACGTCTCACCAGCAGCTCGTCTGCGTTGCCCCCTGTCCGCTCCAGGATGCCCGCCAGGTGATCGATCTCGGCATAGGTCATCTCGTCAGGCTCACGCGGAGCTTCCAGCAACTCATCCGGTCTCTCGACCATGTCGCGCATGACGAGGCGATTGAACTGGATGGACTGCTCCGCCGAATCGGGTGTGAGGGTGCGCAGGTATCCTCTCTGCAGCCGCCAGCCTTGGATCGAATCCCAGACCGCGGATTCCGCGAGTACGTGTAGTCCGTTGGAACCGTCCACGGGTGGTCGCTCGATCACAACGGTCGACATGTGTCCGTCGCCTGCCGTGAGCCGACCGATCTGCCATGTCATGCCGCTCTCCGAGCGATAGACGAAGCCGGAGCGCCACGAGCGTCGCGGGTCCTCGTTTCTGAGGATCGCCGCCGCGATGCGGTTACCGTGCGGCTCGAGCTCGGTGAGCGCTAGCGCCACCCCGGTGAGCAGCACGCCCATGACCACGATCGGCACGATCACCCGGTGAAACGAGATGCCCCCGGCCTTGGCGGCGACGAGCTCACGGTGGGTCGTCATCCCGTGGACGGTGAAGACCGCCGCGATCAGGGCGGCGAAGGGGAACGACCACTTGATGAACATCGGCATCATGAACACGTAGGCCTGCGCCACCTCGGCGACGGACAGGCCCCGATCGATGAAGTCGTCCATGTTCTCCGTGATGTGGCCGATCACGAGCAACGGCGGGCCGGCGATCACGAAGACGGAGAAGTGGCGCAGGAAGGTCCCGGCAACGAGCCGGTCGAGAATCCGGATCACGGAGCCATACCTTCTTTTCGGCCTCGTAGAAGGCGTGCAAGGCTGTCGCCGAGGTTGCCCATAAGGTCGTCGAGCTTGCCGCCGCGGACGGTGGATCCCGCGCGTCCCATACGGCTGACCAGGACGATGCCGACGATGAAGAAGACCACGTTGGCCGTCCACATCGTGACCGCGGGGCTCGCGATCTTCCGGTCCGCCAGGATCTCGCCGCCTATGAGTCCGGTCCAATAGATGCTGAAGATCAAGCTCGATGCCAGCACGACCATCCCGACTCCACCCCTCGGGAAGCGCAACGCGAGGGGCGGTCCGAGCAAGGTGAAGACGATGCACGCGAAGGCGATTGCGAGCTTCTTATGGATTTCGACCTGGTAGCGATATGCGGTCTGTTCCAACGACTCTCCACGAATCGACCGCGTGCGGCTGGAGATCACGGCGCCTTGCGTGACCGGATCCCGGGAAAGCAGGGTTTCACCGTCTCCGGTGCCTGCGACCAACCCGCGCGCTCGGCCGGCACGAAGGTCCCAGGCGGCGGCCGAGTCGTTGTCGGTGGGGCGCCCCAGAGCCAGTCTCACGGCCTGCAGCGTCGTGGCATAACTCGCGGCCTCAACGGAGTCGAGTTCGATCTGTCTCGCCCTTGCGTTCTCGGCGAGCAGGGCGAAGCCCATCTCACGATCCGAGCGTTCGGCTCCACCGGCGCGCCTCACCAATTCGTTTCCGACGCCGCGTAGCGGAATGATCTGTTTGTCGAAGAACAGCCGCTGGAAGCCCCCTATGCGGTCGCTCTGTACCTCGTGCACTACGCCGTCGTAGAGGGTCAAGTATAGATCCGTCTTCTCTTCGTTGAAGACCATCTCGCCACGGGCGGCGTAGGTCGTACGCCGACGGACCGGATTATTCCCGTCGAAAATCGTGACTTCTTCCAGCGTATTCTCGAGTCGGTCGATGTGAGTCGCGGTCAAAAAATACCTGTCGAGCCCCGATTCGGTGGGGATCTCATTTACGACCAACTCCCGTAATTCGAGCGTCGGGCTCTTGCGAGCGATGTCCACCATGAGGTTTCTTAACCGATGGTTGGATGCCGGCAGCACAACGTCGTTGAAGTAGAGCATGACGCCGGTCATGAGCGCGCCCATCGCCACGAGAGGAAGGATGAGGCGCGCTGGCCGTATGCCTCCGGCTGACATCGCGGTGATCTCATTCGCCGAGGTCATCTCGCTGAATGCATAGAGCACGGCAACGAGCACTGACATCGGGAGGGACAACGCGATCGTATGAGGTAAGGAGAGGGCCAGAAACTCAACCACCACCCTCCACGAGAGCCCTTTGCCCAGAAGCCCTTCGATTCGTTGCGCGACCGCGTTGAGAAAGATGAGCGCGGTCAGCGTCGAGAGGGCGAACAGGAAAGGGCCGACGTGGACCCTGATCAAGTATCTGGTAAGGACTCCCATGCCCATCGCAGCGTCCGAGAAATCGTGGCTTATGACGTGTCGGCCACTCCCTACCCCCAGTCCGGCCCGTCTGTTCGGCCGTTAGGGGAACTCGTGCGCGTTTTTCACCTCTTTCTCGGGCTGGCGCTGCTCATACCCGTGCTTCCGGCCAGCGGCGGAACGCCCGACCGTACGGAGGTTCCGAGCCTCGAGATCGAGCTCGACACGATTCTGCGCGGCGACTTGTCGATCCCGCCGACGACGGTTCGGGCGGGCTTGGTCGCCGCCCCGGATGAGCCCCATGTTCGGCTCGGGCTGAAGCGGATCCCCGTATATGATGGCCGCCTGGGGCTTCGAGTGGTCCGTGAAGTGCCCGGATTGGTGCTTGCCAGGCTCCCATCCGACATCGCCGCCCCTTTGCTCGACCCCACGCAACTCTGGAGAGTGCTCGCTTTGGGGCAGAACCCAGCCGACTCGGCGTTGTTCTTGCCCGCTCCCCCGCCACCGCTGCGTCCGGTGATCGAAGCTCCACTTGGGCAGGAGGCGACGCCTCGGTTTCGTAGCGAATACGCCGACCTGGCTCTCAACGTCACGAGCCGGATGGAAATCGGTGGCGAGTGGGCGCGGTTTCAGCCCTGCGACGCACAGTTCAAGGTCAGCTGCAATCCCAATCTCATACCCCAACTGAGCCCTGAGCTGCAGTTCGGCGTGCAGGTCGATGGCACTATCGCGGATCGCATCCGCGTGGACGTGGACTTCGACCAATCGCGCGAGTTCGATGCCTCGAACCGCATCAACATCTTCTATGAGGGACGGGAGGACGACATCCTCAAGCGCCTCGAGGTTGGCGATGTCGACTTCCGGTTGCCCACCAACTCCCGCTATCTGACCGAGGGCATCCCTGCCGGGAACTTCGGATTCCAGGCGGAGGGCCAGCTCGGCCCGCTCGAGTTCCAGTCGGTGTGGGCGCAGCAACGGGGCGACCTGAACACCCGCCAGTTCAGGCTAACGGGTCTTGGCGACCAGCGGGGCTTCGTTCAGCAGGACACGCTGGTGCTCGATGACGCGGATTATGTTCGCGGTCAGTTCTTCTTCCTGGTCGACCCGCGCGAGATAGACGAGTACCCGCACGTGGACGCGTTGGGATTGGATCCTGCCTCTGCGCCGCCGTCGGTGGTGCCAGGATTCGATCCGATTCAGTTGTACCGGTTCGAGGATGATCCGGTCTTCCAGCAGCAGGTCGAGGGCTTCATTCAGGCGGACGCGGTCGCGGAAGGCGAGGGCGGGACGGTGACGGAGTCCGGGTGGTTCCGCTACCTCCAGCCCGGACTCGACTATTCTGTGCACCCGAGCGGACTCTGGGTGGTCTTGCGTGCGCCGCTCAGAAGAGACGAAATGCTCGCCGTCACGTACGTAACGGCGCTCGGCGATACCGTTGGAGACTACAACCCTGAGAGACTTCACAACGCCGGATCGCGCCCCACGCTCAAGTTGCTCAAGGCGTCCGGGGCGAACCATCAGCCCGGCCGCGCCACCTGGGATCAGGAGATGCACCAGGTCTATCGCGTTTCGGGGTCTCCTGACGTGGAGCATTCGTCGGTGGATCTCACGATTTCACTCGGTGAGTTGTCCGCCGGCCGGACTTTCAAACGGGGCCCGACGGGTGAGGACGTAACCTTCATGAGACTCTTCGGCCTGGACGAGGAGGCTCCCGTCGACGCCATCGACCCTTCGTTCGTGTACTCGCCGGGCGCGGAGTTCTTCCAGGAACAGCCACCGGTGCAGGGCACCTTCATCGTGTTCCCGACGCTGCACCCTTTCGCGGAACCGCCGCCGCTTCCGGCGTCGGGACTAACCGACGTCGAAACCAGCCGGATTCTCGCTGAGGACGCGAACGAGCGGATCTACGACGAGGAGGATCCGGTCGAGCGCGACAACGCAGGGCGCTTTCGACTCACGCTCGCCTATCGTCTGCGCAGCGAGGGGGTCATCTCTTCGTTCTCGCTGGGGGCGTTCGGTATTCGAGACGGGAGTGAACGCATATTCCTCGGAGACCGATTGCTGACTCAGGGGGTCGACTACGAGATCGACTACGATGTCGGTCAGGTGCGGCTGCTCGAGCCCGAGCAACTCTTCTCATCGAACCCCGATGCTCCGATTCGCACGACTTGGGAGCAGCGCGCGCTTTTCCAAGTCTCGCCCACGCAGGTGTTCGGCATCAGCACCCACGCCGACCTCGGTACTGGCGGGGGTATCGACGTACTGGGGCTCTACCGTTCGGAACGCAGCGTGGTCACGCGGCCGATTCTCGGGACCGAGCCCGGAGCGGCGTTGCTCGGTGGCGTGAGCGGGTCCTACCAGACTCGGCTGGAATGGGTCGACGGCGTTCTCGACCGGCTTCCCGGGCTGCGCCTCGACGGCGAGACCTCGGTTTCGGTGAGGGGCGAGGTGGCCGTGTCGTTGCCGAACCCCAACACGGCGGGTCAGGCGTTTCTCGATGACTTCGACGCCCGCGCTCAGCTCCCGGTGTCATTGCTCTCTCACAACTGGGCGCTCGGCAGCGCGCCGACGTTGCGGGACGGCGCGCGCACGATTCTGCCGCCGACGCTCGACGCCTCGACTGCCGTTTCGCTCGTATGGCAGCACTCGTGGGTGGAACAGTCGTTGGTCGGCGACAGCGTCGGCGTGCACGAGGGATTCTTCCCCAAACGTGACATCGATCGGCAGATCCGAGTCGCGGGTGCCGAGGTGCGCGAACCGGGGATGATCCTCTCGTTCGGAAGTGGGCCGGTGCAAGAGCCATCCTGGCGATCCATCACGACCTCGCTTTCCACGAACGGGCTCGACCTGACCAAGACGGAGTTCATCGAGTTCTATACCGCGGGGGCAGAGGAACTCACGCTGGTCATCGACCTGGGCACGGTCAGTGAGGACGCCTTCTTCGTCGACTCCCTCGGTAATACAAGCGGTATGCGTGCAACGACGGGCGAGGAATGGGGACTCGACCAACTCGATCAAGAGGCCGATCCCCTGCTCGGTGAAATCTGGAACGACCAGGCCGACTCGCGCGGCGTCTGGGTTGAGACCTGCGAAAGCGAGCGTGGTCGCATTTTTGCAATCGGCCAAGACGAGGCGACGTGTACCCGAGGGAACGGGCGCCAGGATACAGAGGACCTCGATCGGGACGGCAATCTGGACACTAACGAGCGCCATCTGCGCTACCTGGTGCGCCTCGACGGTAGCTCGCCCTTCTTGGCCCGCACAAAAGCCGAGACCGGCACCGACTTCCAGCTGTATCGGATCCCGGTCCAGGGCACCGACGCGGTCGAGGTTGGCGGTGTGTTCAGCGACGCCGATTTGCGCGCCGTGCGGCACATGCGCTTGACGCTCACCGGGGCCCACAACCGGCGCCTGCGGATCGCGCGCATGCGCCTGGTCGGCTCACGCTGGATCAAGCGCGCCGGAGAAGGCGTGCTGACTGGCATCATCGGAGACACCCTCGCGGCCTTCGGCCGAGTGGAGGTCGCCTCGGTTTCACGAGTCACCGAAGGCGAGGAATACGCTTCACCACCGGGCGTGCTGGAAGAACTCGTAGACCCCACTTCGGCGTTTTCGGGGGAGGGCATCGAGTTCAACGAGAAGTCGCTCGGCTTGCGCTTCGAGGACGTGCCGCAGCACGGTCGCGCCGAGGTCTATCACCGCTTCGCTCAGCGGCCGCGGAACTTCTTGGCCTACCGGCAGGCTCGGCTGTGGGTGGTGCCGCGCGAGGGCGACTTCGGACCCGACCAACCGCACTACTTCTTTTTCAAGGTGGGGAGCGACGCCGAGAACTTCTACCTCTTCCGAACCCCGCTTCAGCCTCCGGCGAGCGTCGGCGGGGTCGCTGCAGGCGACTGGCTACCGCAAATCGTGATCGACTTCGACGAGTGGTTCGACCTGCGCCGTCGTGCGGAGGAGGCGCTCTTGCTCACGCCCCGGGGGCCGGGCGACCCGCCCGTGACGGTGTGGGCCTCGGACTCGACCTACGCGGTGGTACTCAAAGACCGTGGACGCGCGCCCAACCTTGCAGCGGTCCGGGAGATGTCGCTGGGGGTGTGGAACGAAGGCATGCTACCGCTGACCGGTGAGATTTGGATCGACGAGCTCCGCCTCGGCCGCTCTGTCCGGGACGCCGGCGTGGCGACGTCTCTGGACTTCGAGCTGGACGGCGCCGGTGTGCTCACGACCCGGGCGAGCCTCACCAGCCGAGGTGCGTACTTCCGTCAGCTGCGAGACGCCCCGACCTATCAGGACGACCGTACGGTCAGTGTGAACTCGAGGCTGGCGCTCGACCGGTGGATGCCGGCCGAGTGGGGGATCGACCTCCCCGTCACGTTGGACTATGACCGCACGACCCAGGCGCCGCGCTTTCTCGCCAACTCCGACATCGAGGCGGAGAGCTTGACAGGGCTGCGCGCCACGGACGCTCGACAGACGCGCCTAGGTCTCTCCTTTCGCAAGCGGACCCGGTCCGCGGATCCATGGGTCGGACTGCTGGTCGACGGACTCGATGCCCGGCTTGCCTATTCGTCGATCGCTGGATCCTCCGTCACGACCCAACACGACTCCAAGGCCGTCGACGCCGGCTTGTCCTGGGTACGAGACCCGACCCTACGCGACTTCGGAATCGTTCCCGGCTTTGCGACCGGGGTTGTGCGCACGCTCCTGCCTGGCTTTCTGGAAGACAAGGTGCTGGGCTCGCGTCTGCGCTGGAGTCCCGAACGGGTTTCTGTCGGCACCAGCTATTCGAGAATCGACAGCCGCATTCAGCGCTTCGACCGCATCATCGAGCATGCGGACGATTCCTTGGCTCTCGTGACCCGTGCTCCGCGCGAAGCCTTGCAGACTGCAGCCGATGTCCGGTTCAGGCCTTTGCCGCCGCTGTCGGCGAGCTTGACGATCGCGACTGTGAGGGACGTGCTGCCACCTGAGGACGCCGTCACAGACCGGCGCGTGCGCGCGCTCATCCAGGACAAGCGCACTCGTGCCGCCGGCCTCGACCTCGGGTGGGAGACCAATCGCTCTCTGGAAACCCGCGTGTCCTACCGCCCGAGCGTCTTCACGTGGCTGAGGAGTGACTTCGATTGGAGCACGGTGTACCGGGCCGACCGCAACGCCAATCTGCTGGACCGTCAGATTCTTGGGCAGGACACGACGCTTGCGCTCGCTCGCAACGCGAGCGGTCGGCGCGACTGGCGAGCGAATTTCTCCCTCGACCCCACTGGGATGGTCGAGTCGTGGCTCGGTGCAGGCCAGGAGGACGATCCCGCGAGTATTTCCGAGTTCCGGTCCGTGGTCGGCGCTCTGCGTCCAATCACGGTGGCGTACCGGGATGGAATCGTCTCACGCTTTAACCGTGACCCGGTCGACCCGGGGCTCGGCTATCAGTTCGGTTTCGGGGGACCGGAGGGTTTTCGACTCATGCAAGGCGATACGGCAGCGACCCTGACGGACCGGTCCGCGTGGACGCTCGGCTCGGGCGTAGTGCTGCCGGGCGGATTCGGTATCGACGCCGGATTCGAACGGACCGAGGCCACGACGCTGGATACGCGAAGCGACCGGCGCACGGTGCTTACGCGGTGGCCCGACGTGCGCGCTCGGCTACCCGCACTGACCCTGCCCGCCGCGACCAGGATCCGGTCCGTCAGCCTCTCTTCGGGCATCACGCGCATCGAGCGAGCAACCGAATTCGGCGGCCAGGGCCTGCAACGCCGCTTCGATGAGGACGTGCAGATTCCGCTCAACGTCTCCGTGGCTTGGCTCGGCACTCTGGTGACGAGCTACCGCGGAGCGTATCGAGAGGGGCGGGGCGTCGATCCAACGGGCCAGACGGAGCGGGACCGACGAGAGCACCGTATGACGGTGTCTTCGCTGTTCGTTCCGCCCGGGCGGCTCGCTAGCCACCTCGATCGTGCCGTTAGGGTCTCGCTGCTCGCGGGATACGCTTCGGAGCGCGAGTGCCGCACGACCACGGCGCGCGAGGAATGCGTCGCCTTCATCGATCAAATCCTCCGCAGCGTCAACCTGTCGCTCGACACCAGCGTCAGCGGTTTCGAGGTGGGCGTTCAGATGAGTTACGACGACCGTCAGTCTTTCGTCGGGCAGCGTACCGGCTCGACGCAGTTCCAGCTCATGCTTTGGGGGCAGCTCCAGTTCTCGGCTGGCATGATCCCGAGGCGCTTGCCCGGTCTATAGCAGCGGGAGTACCCGGCTCCTCGGGACATGCCCGTGTCCCCTGGGCGACGCCAGTTTTCTAGATGCACGAATCCGAGACCCGAGCGCTGCGTCGGACCGTGCTGTTGTTGTTCGCCGTGAGCGCCGTGCGTTTCGTATGGCCGGTCGGGGCTGTGGTCCCGGACGTCGAGGAAGTGACCGATTCCTTGCTCGCCGCCAGCCAGGAACGGCTTGCTGACGCGGAGCGCAGGTCCCGCCTACATCACGCTTCGGACGCCGATCTCCTAGGGCGTGATGATGCCCGAAAACTGGATGTGAATCAGTGGCCTGACCCTCATCAGGCCGAACATGACCACCGGTGGCTCCACGCCGTAGGTGGTCATGTCCAACGCCAGCTCGCCCTCCATCCGGACACCCGCCCCGGACGGCGTCAGCGAGAGAGGGAAGCTCACCTCTTTTGTGGAATCGAGGATGGTGAGCGTGCCGGTCGTAGCTGCGCCCTGGCCACTCGCCTCGTAGCCCCCGAGCCGGAAGGTGATCTCCGCGAACTCGTCCGCCCTCATCGCCTCCAAGAGATGTTCCCTCATCTCCTCCTGAGGACACACGAAGTCCTTTACCCGCAGACTGAGCGTGGCGGCCTGGACTCCATCCGCGAGCCCTCGCACCGCGGTCGACGATCCTGCCGTGACCTGGGCGGTGCCCGGCACCGTGCAGGTCCAGCCCCGTATGGTCGAGCTCCCGGAGACCGTGAAGTCGATAGTCGCCTCCTGCGCCGCAGCCGTGCCGCCCTGCAACAGCGCCAGAGCAACGACGCCAGCGGTCACGATCCGTGCAAGACGCGTTTGGCTAGCCGTGGACATGACCTCCGCATTCACTGGCCTCACAGCCCGAAGCCCCACTGGTTGTGCCGCATCATGATGGGATTCTTTGCTTCCATCACGAAGCGGGAGGTGATCTCGTCGATCGAGTTGGTCCGAGTCTGCCGCATGACCATGCGAAACTCGGCCATGATCAGATCGATGACCTTCTCGACCCCGTCCTCGCCAAACGCGCCGAGTCCCCACACATAGGGACGCCCGATTCCGACTGCGTCGGCGCCCAGCGCCAGGGCCTTGAAGACGTCGGTCCCGCGACGGACCCCACTGTCGATCATGACGGGGACCCGTCCTCGTACCGCTGCGACGACTTCAGGCAAGGCGTCGATCGTCGACCACATACTGTTCACCGCGCGCCCACCGTGGTTGGACACGTAGATCGCGTCGGCGCCGTGTTCGACCGCCAGCTCTGCCTCCTCTGCGGTGACGATGCCCTTCAGCACGAGGTTCATGTCACTCGCGTCCTTGAGCCGCTTGACATAGTCCCATGTGTAGGGAGGACGCTCGCCGGAGGTCCCCTCGAGCCCACGGTTCATGGGCCGCTGGTAGCCCTGCTGATGATTGTGGCAGCTCTGGCAGAGCTGGAAGTCCATGCCCTCGCCAACGAGAGACCGGCGGTTCAGCTCGCGGTTGCTTCCGCCCAACAGGTCGATGGTCCACACCAATGTGGGGCAACCCGCGCTCGCCACACGGGAGATAAGCCGCTGGTTACGGTTCCAGTCGGGCGTCGTGTAGATCTGGAACCAGTGCGGCTCGCCCCGCGCCTCCGCAATCTCGTCATACGAGTTCGAGCTCACATGCGACTGGAGCTGCAGCACGCCCCTGCGTCGAGCTGCCCGCCCGGCGCCCGCCTCCCCCTGCGTGTGGTAGGCCTGTAGGGCCGCCACCGGGCAGAGGAACAGCGGTGCATCGAAGCGCTGTCCGAGAATGTCTATCGAGGTGTCGAACCCGGTTGGGGCTGAGGAGGGGAGCCGTCGGGGACGGAGCATCAGACGCTGGAATCCCTCCCTGTTCGCGACCCGCGTCTCGAAGTCGTCGACGCCCATGTGCAGGTAGTCCCAGTGCTGGGCCAGGCTGTTCTCATGGAGCACGCTCTCGAAGTCCCACACGTTGGTCGCATCGTCGGGGGATGTCACGAGGCTCCCCGTCAACTGTTCTTCCTGGGCTTGTTGCGGAGGGAGCTGCTGGGTAGGAATTTCCTGGAGGGCGCGGCTCTCGCGGACGTAGTCCGATAGCACCGGCTCGCCGCAGTTGACGCAGGGGACCGGTGGCGGTGTGTGGGTCGGTACTTCGGCCGCGACGGGCTCCAGCCAGCTCGGCGGTACGGCGGAGTAGGCCAGGGCCGCCAGCGGACTCGCGGCCAGGAACTGGAAGAACCTGCGCCGACTTGTCCCCTGATCCGGGAGAGACGTTGGCGATCCCTTCTGTGTCATGTCCGGTCTCCTCGAGTGCGCGAGCCGTATGCCCACCGGCTTCGTTCCGAAAGTGGAGGCGGGCTGCTAGCGGTGCAACATGCGGTCGCGCTGAGCTCGTGGCCCCTCATCTTACACGCCAGACAACAGCGGCAGATGCTCCGTGTGGGGTGGGTCGCTTCGACCTCGGCGGTTCCGAGCGAGTGTGGGGGAGGAGACGTGTTGTCGGAGGAGCCGCGACTTGTCCGCCTTGGCCCGCGGCACGTGCTTTTTTGTGCGCCGGGACTCACGGGCGAGGCCGTCGCTTCGTCTGCTGGCCTCGTCGGGGCGATCAATCGACTCGGTCAAGAGACGTAGTTATGGCATCGTGGTGTGAAAGAGGAGGAGTGGTGGGGTCCGTGCCTCCCGCGGTGGAATAAGCCGCGGCCGTGCTCACGCTGGCCGCGCTTCTCGGCGCGCCCTCAGGGGCCGCCGGCCAGGAGATCCCCGACTCCGCGATCGTCACTGTCATCGCACAAGGCCTCCAGACCGTGCGGGCCCTGGCTGAGGCGCCCGACGGGTGCCTCAGCGTGACGGAGCACGGGGGCCTCGTTCGCACGATCGTGGAAGGCGAGCTCGCCCACGAGCCGTGGCCAGAGCTCGCAGTGCACGAAGTCCTGGGAGACGAAGCCGGGCTGATGGGGGTCGCCATCGACCCCGACTTTGCTTCGAACGGGTTCGTCTACCTGTGCTACTCGATGGAAACGGCACCGAGGACTGTCGTGAACCGCGTGGTTCGAATGCGGGACTCCAGCGGCGTCGGCGTGGAGGAAACGGTGCTTTTGGACTCCATGCCCGGCGGCTCCTATCACGACGGATATGCGCTCGCATTCGGTCCCGACGGCTTGGTCTACGTCTCGACTGGGGACGCGTACGACCGGTCGACTCCCCAAGATCTCTCGTCGGCCGGAGGGAAGATCCTTCGCATCGACCGGGACGACATGTCTCCCTCGGACAACCCGTTTCCAGACTCCCCGGTGCCGGCGCTCGGGCTGCGGAACCCGGAAGGCTTCGGTTGGGACCCTGAGAGCGGGCTCATGTTCGCCACGGACCACGGACCACGGCACGAACGGCATCAACGAGGTCAACGGGATTACGCGCGGTGGAAACTACGGTTGGCCTGTGGTCTCCACGGAGCACCAAGTTCCGGAGTACCGGTCACCGCTTCTCGTGCACGATGTGCCGCCGGCCGGGCTGACCTTCGTGGTCGGCGATCGCTATCCAGAACTCAGCGGAAATCTGATCTTCGCCGGACTGGGCGAGGGGTCGTTGACCAGGGTCGTGCTCACGGAAGGCTCAGATCCGCGTGTGCTGAGGATCCAGCCGCTGCTGGGCTCTGAATTCGGGAGGATCCGCACGGTCATCCAGGGCGCTGACGGCTACCTGTACTTCGCGACCAGCAATCGTGATGGGCGGGGAGATCCTGGTCCGGCCAACGACCGAGTCTTTCGGGTTAGCTCGTTCGTGTATTGAGGCCCTGATCCAGTGGCTCCGCGATTCTCTGGTCGACGCCTCCGACCCTGAAGTCGGAATGGAGGAGCCACACGTGGTCCTCGTTCTCAACTGGTTCGAAGAGCTGAAGCAGCGCGTCGGGAACTGAAGGCCTAGATCGTCGGGCTCGCGTCTGCGGAAGGAGTGCGGATCGTCGCACCCCCCGCACGGGGCCCATCCCAAAGAGCTAAGCCAGCCCCGTCTCCCAGGCAGTCAACACCAACGCCACCACGACTGCCACCCAAACCGCAGGGTGAGCCCACACCGGCCCTAACTCGCGCTTCACCTCCTTGAGGCGATTGTTGTTCAGCGCGATGGCCATGTGGCCCTCTTCGTCTTTGTGACCACTCACGAGGCGCGCGGACAGAAGCTCGTTGACAGCCTTTTGGTACTTCTCGGGCTGTTGCGAGAAGCCGGGGATGCTTCCCGGGCGTGTATACTGTCCGTCGTTCGCCTCGTACTGGCGCGAGAGCTCACGGAGAATGGCTTTCTTTGGGGACATCCTAATCTCGATCTCGTTCTAGAAACGGCTGTGACTTCCGTTCAGTGGACACTACTACGGGAGAAAGGGTTCCGGAGTTGCAGACCATGAGACGCTGCGGAACTACGGAAAGTTGGACTGTTGGCTGGGCGACTCGGAGCAGTCGCGCGCAGCCCACTGACGCGAGTTTCGGCACGTCACAGTGCCCGCATAAATATGAGGTCCGTAAGGCGTTGGAGGGGAACGCGTTAGACGGCCCGTTTCAGGTCCCCTTTTTCGCTTCATATGTTTTTTGCAGATCGTCCCTCTCTGTGACAATTTCCGGCACGATTTGCGGGGCACCACACCGGGATCGATGAACTTCCTTGTATGGAGGGACCTTCGTATGCGATGTAGCAACAGCCTCAAATGGCTTGCCGCCTTTGCCGCTTTGGCAGTCGGTACAGCCGATCTCGCCGCTCAGTCCAGTGCGACCCTGATGGGGCGCATCACGGACGAGACCGGCGCTGCAGTCTCCGGCGCCCAGATTGTCATCACCAACCAGGTGACAGGCACTCAGAATGGCGGCTTGTCACAAGCTGATGGCCGCTACTCCGTTGCCGGTCTTCGCGCGGGCGGCCCCTACCTGGTGTACGTGCGCATGATCGGGTTCGGTCGCCATGCGGTCGACGACATCACGTTGGCAGCTGGTCAGTCGATGTCGCTGGACTTCCGCCTCAGCCAAGAGGCCATCGCGATCGACGCGCTCGAGGTCTTCGCGACGCGCGCGATTGAGCGAAAGACCCCGGTGGCATTCTCCAACGTCAGTAAGGTCCAGATCCAGAACCAGCTCGGTTCGCGCGATCTGCCCTTGGTGCTCAACGTGACGCCGAGCGTGTATGCTACGGCGCAGGGTGGTGGCGCGGGTGACGCGCGCATCAACGTGCGTGGCTTCAGCCAGCGTAATTTCGCCGTGATGATCAACGGCGTGCCCGTCAACGACATTGAGAACGGCTGGGTCTACTGGTCGAACTGGGACGGCCTCGGCGACGCCTCCACCAGCATCCAGCTCCAGCGCGGCCTCTCGGCGGTGAACCTGGCTACGCCATCGATCGGTGGCACGCTCAACGTCATCACCGATCCTTCGGCGCAATCCGGCAGCTTCTCCTACAAGCAGGAAGTTGGTCTCGGCGACCTCGATGACGGTAGCTGGGGCCTTGGTCGCAACCTGCTGAAAGAGACCTTCATCGTGAACTCGGGGGAGCACAATGGCTTCGCCGTGACGGCGTCCGTGGTGCGCAAGACGGGTAGTGGAGTCTTCCGCGGCTTCACGAACGGTGACGCCACCTGGACTGACGCCTGGTCCTACTACCTGGCCACGTCCTATCAGATCAACGCGCGCAACCGACTCGAGTTCTACGCGGTGGGCGCGCCGCAGCGGCACGGGCAGAACCTGTACAAGCTGAACATCGGCACGATCGATCAGGACTTTGCTCGCTCGCTGGACGACTACGACCCGGCGGCTCTGGGCAAGTTTGCGGTAGAGGGTGGCCGGCGAGGCAGCCCGAACGTCGGGCCGGTTAGTTCCTCTTATACAGCCCAGCAGTTTGCCAGCACGGGCCCTGATGGTGGCGGCCTGTTCGACCGCCACGACCCGAACTTCATCAACGAGCGGGAAAACTATTTCCACAAGCCGCAGGTCAACCTGAATTGGTACTCCTACTTCGGGAACGGCCTCACACTGACGACCGTCAGCTACTACTCCGGTGGTAACGGTGGCGGCACGGGTACCTACGGCTCGCTCGGGTGGGACTACACGTACACGCAGCGCTTCGCGGATTGGGACGCGACCATCGCGCGCAATGTCGCGAACGGCGCCGGCGGCTCGCGCGGCATTCTGCGCAACTCGGTGAACAACCAGTGGACCATCGGTGCAATCTCGAAGCTGCGGAAGGACTTCCAGTCGGGCTTCACGGGTGAGATCGGCGTCGATTGGCGCACGGCCAACATCGAGCACTACCGCGAGGTGCGGGATCTGCTCGGCGGCTCCTTCTACGACGACTGCGGCCGCGGCTGCAGCTCCGACTTCTGGAGCGGGAACGACGGCCAGCGCGGCCTGGGCGACAAGATCGCCTACTTCAACCAGAACGACGTCAGCTGGCTCGGCGCCTACGTCCAGGGAGAGAAGACTTCCGTGGACGGATCGCTCTACGGCATGGTCGGTTTGTCCCAGAACTCGTACACGTTCGAGGACTTCTTCGCTCGCGACCCCGCGACGGGCCAGCCGCTCGTGCTCGAGAGCGGCAACATCGCCGGCCTGCAGGTCAAGGGTGGGGCCGTGCGTAACGTGACCAACGAATGGTCGCTGTTCGGGAACGCCGGCTACGTGTCGAAGGTTCCGATCTTCGACGCCGTTATCGACGACAACAACGGCGTCATCAACACGAACCCGAAGAACGAGAAGTTCCTCTCGTTCGAAGGTGGCGTACAGTATCGGTCGATGGACCGAGGTGTTTCGTTCGACGCGAACTTTTACTACACGAAGTGGAACGACCGGACCTACAACCTCTTCGTCCGGAACCTCGAGGGTGACGGCCGCGACGGGCTCGTGAACCTGCTGGGCGTGAACGCGGTCCACATGGGCATTGAGACCCAGGCAGCGATTCAGGCGTCGGACATGCTACGCTTCGACGTCGCGCTGTCCGTAGGGAACTGGAAGTATCTGAACGACGTCCAGGGCACTTACAAGCCGGACGATCAGGCGAGTGAGACCGAGACGCTCGACTTCTACATCAAGGATCTGAAGGTCGCCGACGCGCCGCAGACTCAGCTTGCCGTCAGCGCGTCGCTGTTCCCGGTGGACGGCATGTACCTCTCGCTGGTCTCCAAGCTCTATGGGAACCACTACGCGGCGTTTGATCCGTTCAGTCGTCAGGACGCGTCTGATCGGGCCCAGTCCTGGCAAGCGCCAGGTTATGGGACGTTCGACCTGCATGCTTCCTACCGCCTCGGTAACGTACTTCCGGGCGCGGGAGACGTTCGTGTTTTCCTGAACGTGTACAACCTGACCGACAACGTTTACGTGCAGGACGCGGTCGACGATTCGCGCTTCAACGCTTACCGGGACAACGGCGGACACGACGCGGATTCCGCTGAGGTCTTCCTCGGGTATCCGCGCAACATCAACCTCGGCTTCCAATTCAACTTCCGGTAGGTTGACCATGGGCGCACCAGCGCCCTAGCGCAGTCGGTTGGCCCCGTCACCTTCGGGTGGCGGGGCCTTCCCTGTGCTGGCGGATGCCATGACTCACGACATCACGACCATCCTCATTCTGTTCGGCGTCGGCCTGGTTGCTGGCACCATCAATGTGATCGCCGGCGGGGGATCGATGATCACGCTCCCGGTGCTGATTCTGCTCGGATTGCCGCCCAATGTTGCGAACGGCACGAACCGGGTCGTGATCCTCGTACAGAACACGGGTGCCACATGGAGCTTCCACAGACTTGGGCTGGTCTCGGTCCCGTGGCTTCGACTCGCGTTGGCCCCCGCGCTGGTCGGTGTCGCCTTTGGTACCTGGGCCGCAGTGCACGTCGGCGACCTGGCGTTTCAGAGGATCCTGGCTCTGGTCCTCGTCCTGGCAGCGGGCTGGATTTTCTGGCACCCCACGGACTCGGTCGCTGACGCGAAGACGTTTCCACCCGAGGGCACGGAGCTCTGGCTCCTGAGACTGATCTTCTGCGGCGTGGGTTTCTACGGTGTGGGTTTCTACGGCGGATTCATTCAGGCGGGACTGGGATTCATCACGCTCGCCGTGACCTCGTCTTACGGTTTGGACCTCATCCGTTCCAACGCGGTGAAGGTCTCACTCGTCTTGATGTTCACGCCGCTCGCGCTCGCCATATTCGCATACAACGGACGCGTGGACTGGGCGACGGGCTTCCTGCTCGCGGCGGGCACCTTCGTCGGCGCGCTCGTCGGAGTGCGGCTGCAGGTGCTCAAGGGCCAGAGGTGGGTACGGGGCGTGCTGACCGTGGTCGTCGTGGCCTTCGCGGTCCGCCTACTCATCGGCGGGTGAAATACGTGGGGGAGCGCCGTTTCCGACGCCCCCCGTAAGCCGCTTACGTGGCGGCGATGCTTCCAAGGCCTGGCCGCCGCTAGTACCGGTAGTACTCGGGCTTGTAAGGGCCTTCCTTGGGCACGTTGATGTATGCCGCCTGTTCGTCGGTGAGCACGCTCAGCTTCGCCCCCAGCTTGTCGAGGTGCAGCCTCGCGACTTTCTCGTCGAGGTGCTTGGGCAGCACATACACCTTCTTCTCGTAGCTCTCGTTGTGCGCCAGCTCGATCTGCGCGATGACCTGATTGGTGAAGCTGGCGGACATCACGAAGCTCGGGTGGCCAGTCGCACAGCCCAGGTTCATCAAGCGACCCTCAGCGAGGATCAAAACGGAGTGTCCGTCCTGGAAGGTCCACTCGTGGTACTGCGGCTTGATCTCCTTTTTTTCTATCCCGGGGAACTTCTCGAGACCCGCCATGTCGATCTCGTTGTCGAAGTGCCCGATGTTCGCGACAATGGCCTTGTCCTTCATTTGGGCCATATGCTCGGCCGTGATGATGTCGCGGTTTCCCGTGGCACTAATGAACACGTCGGCGGTGCCGAGCACGTCCTGCAAGGTCTGCACGGAGTAGCCCTCCATCGTCGCCTGCAGCGCGCAGATCGGGTCGACCTCCGCGATGGTGACTCGCGCGCCCTGCGCCTTGAGCGCCTGAGCGCACCCCTTGCCGACGTCACCGTACCCGATCACCATCGCCGATTTTCCCGAGAGCATGACGTCAGTTGCCCGGTTGAGGCCGTCGATCACCGAGTGACGGCACCCATATAGGTTGTCGAACTTTGACTTCGTGACCGAGTCGTTGACGTTGATCGCGGGAAAGAGAAGCGTCCCAGCCTCCTCCATCTCGTACAAACGGTGCACGCCGGTAGTGGTCTCCTCGGAGACGCCACGCACCGTCGATGCGATACGCTCCCACTTGCCCGGATCGTCGGACAGGGTCGTACGCAGTAGCTCGAGAATCACTCCCCACTCGGCGGGATCGGAGTCGACGTCGAACGCCGGAACGTTGTCTACGGTGCCGTACTCCGAGCCTTTGTGCAGCAGTAGAGTCGCGTCACCGCCGTCATCCACGATGAGGTCTGGACCCGAACCGTCGGGCCACGTGAGCATCTGGTCGGTGCACCACCAATACTCGTCGAGCGTCTCGCCCTTCCAGGCGAATACTGGCACGCCACTGGGAGCCTCAGGTGTTCCATCGCGTCCGACCACGATGGCCGAGGCCGCGTGGTCCTGTGTCGAAAAGATGTTGCACGACGCCCAGCGAACGTCGGCCCCGAGGTCCACGAGGGTCTCGATGAGTACCGCGGTCTGCACCGTCATGTGCAGCGATCCGGCGACCTTGAGTCCCGCGAGCGACTGTTGTGGGCCGTACTCGGCGCGAGCCGCCATGAGGCCGGGCATCTCGTGCTCGGCCAGGCGTATCTCGCTGCGTCCCCACTCCGCGAGCGAGATATCCTTCACTTTGAAAGCAGGCCGAACGGCACCTTCCTTTTGCTCGGGCAGAACTGCGGTATCAGTCATGGATTCCTCTCAGCTAGGTAGGTCATTCAAGGGAAGAGTGTCGGATGAAGTGGCCGAGTCAGGAGCGTTCGGCCGAAGCAAGAAAGAGCAGGGGACCTGAGGCTGACGCCTCCGGGCGTAGCGGCTGCGTCCTCGCGGCGTCGAAGCCGGCGTCCGCGAGCCACTGTGCGACCTGACTGAGCTCGAAACCCGGCCACACGTGACCCATGTCCTCGGCGTATCCGTGCCCGCGCTCGTGAGCTCGCATGTCCACGACAATGACTCGGCCGCCCGGTCTGAGTGCGCGGTGCACCTCGTTCAGGACGAGCGCCGGATCGACGACGTAGTGCAGGACCAGACCGAGCACGGCCAGGTTGAGCTCGCCGTCCGCGATCGGTAGCAGTTCGAGGTTTCCTTGCCGCAGTTCGACGTTGTCGGCCGCTTCGAGCCGCAGCCGAGCGGCTGCGAGCATCTCCGCGGAACGATCGATACCGATGACCCGGCGAACGAAGGGTGCCACCATCTCGGAGAAGGCACCCGTTCCCGCTCCCAGGTCGCCCACCACCCAGTCTGAGTCCAAGAGCCCGAGCAGAGGCCCGAACGACGCGGAGGGGCCGAAGAGTTGCTCGCGAAGCTCGTCCCAGCGCCCAGCCGCGTCGGCAAAAAAGGCCTCCGATCGGCGGCGCCGCACGTCCCGAACCGCGCCGGCGCGCTCGGCGTCGATCGCGTAGATGCCCTGCCCAGCGACCTCGGTCCGCACCAGTGACCAGAGCTCTTCCGCACCCCTGTCGAGCGTGGGCGACAGGCGGTAGTGGCGGCTGCGACCGTCAGCCCGCGCCCGCAGCCACCCTTCGGACATGAGCGTTTTGAGGTGTCGGCTGACGTTGGGCTGGGGCGCCTGAAGTACCGTGCAGAGCTCAGAGACTGTGAACTCGCTCTGCTGCAACAGAGTGAGGATGCGCGTGCGCGTCTCGTCGCCGAGCGCAGCGAGGTGGTCCAGGATCGAAGTCGCAGTTGTATTCATAGATACGGATACAAACATATATCAATACCCACTGGCCGCAAGCAGGGCGTGCATGGGCTAACCAACGCCCGCCCACGTGCCGATCCTTGCGTCATCGCCTACGTCCCGTCGCTCCACGGTCCGGAGCTCCCCCGAATGGGAGAATGGAGTGCCCAAGCATCACCCGCACGCGCCGCACGACGACATCGTCTATCCGGCCGCGATCCCGTTTGTCCTTGTGCATGTCGCGTGCTTTGGGGCGATCTGGACGGGGGTTCCCAAACAGGCGCTGTGGGTTGCTCTGGCGCTGTACTTCGTGCGCATGTGGGCGATCACGGCGGGGTATCACCGCTACTTCAGCGACCGCTCCTACTAGACGAGCTGGCTCTTCCAGTTCTGTTTGGCGTTGTTGGGACAGAGTTCAGCCCAGCGGGGCGTGATCTGGTGGGCCGCGGTTCATCGTCACCACCACCTGCATTCGGACACCCCTGAGGACGTGCATTCGCCACGCCACCACGGCTTCTGGTACTCGCACGTGCTCTGGATCTTCAATCCCAAGTATGGCAAGCGAGACTATTCGGCGGTTCGCGACCTCACTCGCTTTCGTGAGCTCGGCATCCTCGATCCCAACCTATACGCACCGGCGGCGCTTTTGGCGTTTACGCTCTTACTCTGGGGCGGCTGGTCGATGATGGTGGTCGGATTCTGTTGTAGCACCGTGCTGCTGTTCCACTGCACGTTCTTCATCAATTCACTCGCGCACGAGCACGGCTCACAGCGGTACCTCACCGGTGATGATTCTCGGAACAACTTCTTGCTGGCGCTTATCACGCTCGGCGAGGGGTGGCACAACAATCACCATCACTATCAGAGCTCGACGCGACAGGGCTTCCGGTGGTGGGAGATCGACGTCTCCTTCTACGTCCTGTCCGCGATGTCGTGGTTCCGCCTCGTCTGGGACTTGCGCGAGCCGCCTGAAGCGATCGTGCGGGGAGAGAGACCGGTGGGACGAAAGGTGCTGGAGAAGGTCGCCGCCGAACTGGCCGGCACGTTCAGTGTCGAGGCGATCTGCGCCCACCTACCCACGATTCCCGAGTTGCGAGAGAAGGCCGAGCAGATGTTCGAGGCGGGCTCCTCGCTCGACGCGATCGTGGCGCGTGCCCACGAGATCCTGGCTCAGGCGGTCGCAGCCCACCTAGGCGATAAGGCGGCAGTGCGCGCGTAAGAGCGCACGGTCGAGCCCGTAAGCAGTCGGAACGTGTCATTGCTTGCCCCGGTAGGCGACCTGGCACATTCTTCGTCGCCCTGCTTCCGGGACGCACCAGCCCCGGGACATGAACTGCCAAATCGGAAACGCGCATGAACTGGCTACAGACCGTAGTCGACTTCGCCCAAAGATGGGTCATCGACATCGGAATCCCATACGGGGACGAGGTCATTCCGCTGATGGTGATCCTCCTGCTCGGCACCGGATTCTACCTCACGGTGCGAACAGGATTCGTGCAGCTCTCCCGGTTGGGACACGGTTTCGGGGTGACGTCCGGTAAGTACGATGATCCGGACGATCCGGGTGACGTCTCGCACTTTCAGGCGCTGACCACGGCGCTCTCGGCGACCGTCGGAATTGGCAACATCGCCGGCGTCGCGATGGCGATTCATTGGGGTGGCCCAGGTGCGCTCTTCTGGATGTGGGTGACAGCGTTCGTGGGAATGGCCACCAAGTACTCGGAGGTAACGCTGGCTCAGAAGTACCGCGTGGTCGACGAAGTCGGGAAGGTGGCGGGTGGACCGATGTACTACATCGAGAAAGGCCTCGGTCCGCGCTGGAAGCCGATGGCGATTTTCTTTGCGGTCATGCTCGGGTTCACTGCGTTCCTGACCGGCAACGCCGTGCAGGCCCAGACCGTCGCGGACTCGATGTTCGACGCGTTCAGAATCCCGCAGATGTACACGGGCTTCTTCACGGTGACGGTTGTCGCCGCCGTCGTTCTTGGCGGCATCGGTCGCATTGGAAAAGTGACGGCGGTCTTGGCCCCCATCATGGCCGCGATCTACGTATTCGGCGCGCTCGTCATCATCGTGCTCAACATCGGGGCTCTCCCGGCTGCGGTGGGTCTGATCTTCACGGAGGCCTTCAACCCGCAGGCAGGCGTCGCCGGCGTAGGCACTGGTGTTTTCCTCATTACGCTCATGTGGGGGGTCCGGCGCGGTCTGTTCTCCAACGAGGCGGGGCAGGGTTCCGCCCCGATTGCACACGCCGCGGCGAAGACCGACGAGCCTGTATCCGAAGGCGTGGTCGCGCTGCTCGAGCCTTTCATCGACACCATCATCATCTGCTCGTTCACAGGTCTCGTCATCATCATGACGGGTGTCTACTCGGCGCGTTTCCCCACTGAGCTGACGCTGGGCGGAGGCGATATCACGTATACCACGATGACTGCGGAGAACCACTCCGAAGGCATCACCCCCCCCGCCGAGATCGCGATCGCCGAGGGGCTGCACGTGAATTCTGGCGTCGGCGCAAGCCTCGTTTCATGGCATGAGGCCAGCGTCGAGCCGTTGTACACCGACGAGGCGCGCACGCAACTCTTCACGGGGACGGTCTATCCGGACCGAGGCGAGGCCATCGCCGCCGACGGCGATGTCTTGACGTCACTCTACGGTGAAGCGGTAGAGGCAGGTGCTCCACTCACAATGGCCGCCTTCAACAGGGGGCTGCAGCCGCTGGGCGACTGGGGTCATTACATCGTGGTTTTGGGTGTTCTGCTCTTCGGCATCTCGACCGCGATCTCGTGGAGTTACTACGGAGATCGCTGTGCCTACTACGTGTTCGGCGCGCGCGCGATCTTACCCTACAAGATCATCTACCTGGGCATGCACCTCTTTGGCGCCAACGTCGCGGCCGTGGGTGTGATCTGGGCTTTGGGAGACGTCGCTCTCTCCATCGTCATCTGGCCGAACCTGATCGCCTTGCTGCTTCTGGCGCCGGTCGTGGTGGAAGAAACCAAGAGCTACTTCGACCGTCGTCCGTGGGAACGTCGTGCTGCTGGCGGAGGCGACTGAGGTCTTAGCTCCCTACAGCCTCAATGAAGGCCGCGGCCCGGCCCGGATCGACTCCGGCGCCGGGCCGCCCGTCGTTCATGATCGCGCTGCCGACGATGGCACCGTCCGCCAGGGAGAGCAGCTCAGATGCATGCTCCGTCGCTAGCCCACTTCCGATCAGTACTGGTGCCCCGCCGCCGGTGTCCTTGACTACGCGCAGATCGTCGGCGCTCGCTGCGCGGTTCGTCCCGGGCCCGCTCACGATGAGCGCGTCCGCCAGTCCTCGGTGCCAGGTGTCGGCTGCGGCGTCGCTGAGCGTCGATCCAGCGGGGGAGGACGCATGTTTGACGTGTACGTCGGCCAGGACGCGCACGTCTACGCCCAGGTCCGAGCGCCGGCGGAGCGTGTCGTATGCCTTTCCCTCGATGAGCCCCTGGTCGGTGTACATCGATCCGGTGTGTACGTTGACGCGAATGAACGCAGCCCCCGTTACCGCGGCGATCGCCATCGCCGCAGCAGCGTCGTTGCGCAGCACGTTCACGCCGACGGGCAATGAAACCGTGGCCATGACTCCGAGTACGGCGGCGGTCATGGCGGCCACGGTTTCCGCGGGCACCGAGCCGGCGAAGAAGGGCACGTCGAGGAAGTTCTCGACCAGGACTCCGTCGAAGCCCGCTTCCTGCAACGTATGCGCGTCGCGCGCTGCCCGGTCGAGCGCGGCGTCCGTGGATCCGCTCCACCGCGGCGACCCGGGTAGCGGCAGCAGATGCACCATCCCGATGAGCGGCTTCTTGTCGGGCCAGACATCGGCGATTCCTTGCACGTGCTCACCGCCCGTCACTTGGCGTCCCCCTTGGGGACTCTCGGCGCGTGATCGTCTTCCACGAGTCGCCCCGGCATGACGGCCTCTCGCCCGAATCGGTTCCTCAGTTCGTCGACCGTGCGCGAGACCGTTCGCTCGCGCTCCGTCTCGCCCGCGACGGGTTCCGCGAACAGGCCCAACTGGGATGTAGCGCTCGATGCCACGAGGCCGGTCAGGCCAACACCGAGTAGACGGGCGGGAACCCGCCTCTTGCGGCGGAGCTCCGCGAGCAACGTCTTGGCGACCCCGTAGATTGCGTGGTCGGACTCGATCGGTTCCGGCACCGTGCGACTGTGCTGGCGCGTCTTGAAGTCGTGGTCGCGCAGCTTGACCGTGACCGTCTTGGCTCGGAATGACTGTTGTCGCATGGTCCGGGCCACCGACCCGGCCTGCCGCATCAACCGTCGCTCCAACTCCTCGTCATCGTCGATATCCGCGAAGAAGGTGCGTTCGGAGGAGATCGACTTGCGACGTTCCCGCGGGTCCACCTCGCTCGAGTCGACCCCGCGGATACGCCGATATAACCACGCTCCCCGTCGCTCTCCGAACCAGCGTTGCAGCCACTCGATCTGCACCGCGTAGGCGTCCTCGACACGCACCAGGCCCCGTTTCTCGAGCGCTGCCACCAACGAAGGGCCGATGCCGGGCAGGTCGGCCAAGTCCAGTCCGCGCAGAAAAGCCTCTTCTTCACCGGCGGGCACGATGTGGACTCCGGCGGGCTTGGCGAAGTTGGTCGCCAACTTGGCGATCACCCTGCGCGTGCCGCCACCGAGCGACACGGAGACTTTCGTGCGCTCGAGCACCGTCTCGCGGATGCGCCACGCGGTTTCCGCGAAGCTCTCGTTCTGGAAGAGGCGCTCGGTGCCGGTCAGGTCGAGATAGAACTCGTCGACCGACGCGGCTTGCACGACTGGAGACAAATCCATGAGGGCCTCTTTCACCGACTGACTTCTGGCACTGACCGCACTTCGCGGCACGCCGACGACGGTAGCGTCGGGGCAAAGGCGTAGCGCGTGGGCCGTTGGCATCGCGGAGCGCACGCCGTAGGCCCGCGCTTCGTAGGACGCGGAGGTCACTACTCCTCTCCCCGTCGGCGAGCCACCGACGATGAGAAGCGGTGCCTTGCCGGCCCCCTCCGGGTCCTCGAGTCGAGCGACTTGCACGAAGAAGGTATCGCAGTCCACGAGTAGGATGCGTTTCACGGGCGCTGATTCCGGCAAGATGACGTCGGCTCGGGTCGGATTGCTGATGGCCATCATGAGGCGTACAATCTCCGCGCCTACGACAACAAAGCCAAGGAGCCCGGCAGATGGCCTATCCGTTCGCCCTTCCCGACCTCGCATACGCGCACGACGCGCTCGAGCCAACCATCGACGCACGCACGATGGAGATCCACCACGGCAAGCACCATGCGGCTTACACCAGCAAGCTGAACGCGGCGCTCGAGGGCCATCCCGACCTCCACGGTAAGTCTGCCGAGGACCTGCTCGCCGGGCTCGACTCGTTGCCCGACTCCATTCAGGGCGCGGTGCGAAACAACGGCGGCGGATACGTGAACCACACGCTGTTCTGGGACGTCATGACGCCGGGTGGTGCCAGCGCGCCTTCGGGCGATCTGGCTGCAGCGATCGACGCCGCATTTTCTTCCCTCGATGACTTCAAGGCCAAGTTCCAAGCGAACGCCGGTGGGCAGTTCGGCTCCGGATGGGGTTGGCTCTGTGTCGATGCGGACGGAGGCTTGCAGGGTTTCTCCACCGCGAACCAGGACAGCCCGGTCATGCGAGGGCTTACTCCAATTCTGGGCGTGGACGTGTGGGAGCATGCCTACTATCTGAACTACCAGAACCGGCGCCCAGACTACCTTGCCGCCTTCTGGAACGTCGTGAATTGGGATATTGTAGGGGCACGCTACGATGCGGCTCAAAGCTGAGTCGAGTAGGGCTGAAAAGACCAGCTTGTGTATCGGCAAACATATGTTTACATATGTGAAGGGTGATAGGACGAAGGGCCGGTTGTAGGCGGCCGTTGTCCGTGGGACCTCAGGGACGAGAGCCGGAGTGACTCAGCGTACTTCTCATTCGATCGCGCGATGCCTCGCCGTTGCGGCTTCGTTGGTGGCGCTGTCCGCCGCTCCGGCGTCGAGTCAGAGTCTCAGGGGCTCCGCCGCGTCGCTCGACCTGCAGAACAGAGTCGCCCGTCAGCACGATTTCACCTTTATCGACACCTCCGAGCGCGTCCGTCGTTTTGCATCCATGGGGCTGCTGGTACGCTTGAGACCCGGACGAGACTTCGAGCTGCACTCGGTGTCGTTCCCCTATTCACGACCCGAGGTGGCGCTCTTCGTCGAGCGGCTATCCGGCCAGTACCGTGCCGCCTGCGGGGAGCAGCTGGTGGTCACGAGCCTCACTCGGCCCACGACCAGGCAACCGCGCAATGCGTCTTCGCGCTCCGTTCATCCGACGGGAATGGCGGTCGACCTGAGGTACAGCAGGAATCGGAACTGCCGCGTGTGGCTGGAGCGTGTGCTCACGCAGTTGGAGGCCACGGGTGTGCTGGAGGCCACGCGAGAGCGCTACCCGGCGCACTACCACGTAGCGTTGTTCCCGAAGCCGTATGCGGCGTACGTCCAGGGCAAGTCGACTCGGTCGGCCCAGCGCGTGCAGCAAGTGGCCTACACCGTCCGGTCCGGCGATTCGTTGTGGACGATCGCTCGTAAGCATGGTACCACCGTCGAAGTGCTCCAGCGCACCAACGGAATCCGCGGTAGCAGGATCTACGAGGGACAGGTCCTGGACCTTCCAGGGAGCCGGTGACGCTCAACGAACTTCCTGGCGTCGGCTGTCCCGTCACCTCTTCAACAGCCTTCTAGTGAGTGACGCACCCACGGCTCGCACGATCGATCCGGATGAGATCTCGGGTCGTGACCGGTATCAGTTGCTCACGTCGCTCGTCGTGCCGAGGCCGATCGGCTGGATTTCGACCTGGGGTGTGAACGACGAGCCGAACCTGGCGCCGTTCAGCTACTTCAACGCCCTCGCTTCCACCCCCATGCTGGTTGGGGTATCGATCGGGCATCGTTCGAGCGGTCCGAAGGACACCCTCGTCAACATTCGCGATCGGCGCGCTTTCTGCGTCAACATCGTGACCGAGCCGTTCTTGAATGCGATGAATTCCACGTCGGCCGACG
>Ga0209445_1000119_pt1 | contig 42000 bp, 48 predicted proteins | sample MarorgKNORR_S2LV_4_FD_188223 | JGI IMG/M metagenome (GOLD analysis project Ga0209445, IMG submission 188223) | Marine microbial communities from the Southern Atlantic Ocean, analyzing organic carbon cycling - NADW_A/KNORR_S2/LV (SPAdes) (version 2) | ecosystem: Environmental > Aquatic > Marine >... | reverse complement strand
CGCGCATGTCGTGAAGTGCAAGTCAATGATGTAATTGGTATGGCTTACAGAGGTGAAAACTCAAAAATTGTTTTTGATTTTGATGATCCCATGGGAGATAGTTCTTGTGTTGCATGTGGTGAATGTGTGCAGGCGTGTCCTACAGGCGCATTAATGCCTTCTTCTATTGTTGATGAAAAAGGAATTGGTCATACCACAATAGAAAAAAAGGTAGAAAGTGTTTGCCCATATTGTGGTGTAGGCTGCCAACTTGAGTACAATATTAATGGGAATACAATATCATATGTTGATGGAATTGACGGTCCTGCAAATAAAAACAGACTATGCGTCAAAGGAAGGTTTGGTTTTGATTATGTAAACCATCCTGAGAGACTCACCAAACCCTTAATTAGAATTCAAGGAAAACAAAAAGACTTACATCCCAATATTGATTTTTCTAATTTACACGAATATTTCAGAGAAGCTTCTTGGGAAGAGGCCCTTGATTTTGCAGCTAAAGGCTTGTTACAACTTAGAAAACCAGACAATAACAAAAGTAGTTTAGCAGGTTTTGGGTCTGCAAAATGTTCAAATGAAGAAGCTTATTTATTTCAAAAACTTATCCGCACTGGATTAAAGACAAATAATGTAGATCATTGTACTCGATTATGCCATGCTTCATCAGTTGCCGCCTTATTGGAAACTATTGGGTCTGGCGCAGTGACAGCACCTTTTTATGAAGTGGAGCATTCGGAAGTTATAATTGTCATTGGAGCAAACCCAACAGAAAATCACCCTGTCGCAGCAACCTTTTTCAAAAATGCTGTTAAAAAAGGATCTAGGCTCATAGTAATGGATCCTAGAGGTCTGGCACTTAGAAAACAAGCAACTCATATGCTTCAATTTAAATCAGGATCTGATGTTGCATTACTGAATTCTATTATGCACGTAATTGTAGAAGAGAAATTATACAATACAGAGTACATCAAAGATCACACACTTGGCTTTGAAGAATTGAAAGAGCACTTAAAATCTTTTCAACCTGAAAAGATGGAAAAAATAAGTGGAATTAATCCATCCATAATTAAAGAAGTTGCAAGAATTTTTGCCACTACCACGAAAGGAATAATATTTTGGGGCATGGGCATATCACAGCATGTGCACGGTACTGATAATGCACGTTGCCTAATATCACTTGCATTAATGACAGGAAATGTAGGTAGACAGGGTACAGGACTTCATCCTCTAAGAGGTCAAAACAATGTTCAAGGAGCATCAGATGCAGGTTTAATTCCAATGATGTATCCTGATTATCAATTGGTTGAAAAAGATAATAATAAGGAATTTTATGAAAAATTTTGGGATACAGAACTTGATCCTAATAATGGATTAACGGTTGTTGAAATAATGGATGCTATTCACAACAATGAAGTTAAAGGCATGTACATTCTTGGAGAAAATCCCGCCATGTCTGATCCAGACTTAAATCATGCAAGATCAGCTTTACAGAAGTTGCAACACTTAGTTGTACAAGATATTTTTTTAACAGAAACCTCAACTTATGCTGATGTAATTTTGCCTGCTTCTGCTTGGCCGGAGAAAAACGGAACAGTAACAAATACAAATAGGCAAGTGCAAATGGGACGGAAAGCTATTGATACGCCAGGTGAAGCTAGGGAAGATTGGTGGATTACAAACGAAATTGGTAAAAGACTTGGACTAGAATGGAATTACAAACACCCAAAAGATATTTTCAATGAAATGTCTAAAGCAATGCCATCATTAAAAAATATTACATGGGATAGGCTTGATAAAGAGGGATCTGTAACTTATCCATGTAATTCACCAGATTCAAAAGGAGAGGAAATTGTTTTTGGAGACAGCTTTCCAACTCCTGATGGAAGAGGAAAATTTGTTTCGGCAAACGTAACAAGTCCAGATGAAATGCCGGATCAATCTTTCCCGATGATTTTAACAACAGGGAGACAATTAGAGCATTGGCACACGGGTGCAATGACGAGAAAAGCCAGTAATTTAAATGCCATTGAACCAGAAGCATCTGCCTCTCTTTCTCCAAAAGATATTTTAAAAAATAATATTACGCCTGGTGACATGATTAAGGTTTCTACGCGAAGAGGTGAAATTAAAATTAAAGTTCAAGAAGATAGGGCAATACCTGAAGGTGTAATATTTATTCCATTTTGTTATAATGAGGCTGCTGCCAACTTGTTAACTAATCCAGCCTTAGATCCTTTTGCCAAAATTCCTGAATTTAAATATTGCGCTGCAAAAATTCAGACTTTATAAGTTTTTTATGTTTAAAAAAATTATCTTTCTTATTTTAATAACCCTTCCTTTATTTAATTGCACAACATTATCTGAAATGAATGAAAAAGCAAAAGGAGATGGCGTTCCTTATATTCCAGGAATATAAATTTATTAAGAAAAATTCTTGTCGAATATTTAAAAGGATTGTAAATGATGTTTCGTGCCGCGTTAGCTCATTTGGTAGAGCAGTTGATTTGTAATCATCAGGTGGTCAGTTCGATTCCGACACGCGGCACCATTTATTTAATGTTATTTTTAAAGTGTTCGTAAAGAGCGATAGAACAAGCATTAGATACATTTAAACTGTCAATACTATATTTTTCATGAGTCTGCATTGGTATTGAGACTAAGGTATCACATTCTTTTTTTATGAGATTACGCAAACCTTTTCCCTCCGATCCAAAAACTAGAACGCACTTTTTTGGTAAATCTAAATTTATATTTTGATTGTTGTTTTTATTGCTGTCAAATCCATAAATCCAATAATTATTTTTTTTAAATTGAATCATAGCCCGCGATAAGTTGACAACTGAAATATAATTTACACTTTCAAGTGCTCCGGAAGCAGCCTTCGCCATAGTAGCAGTTACATCTGGTGCATTGTCATTTGAGACAATAATTGATTTAGAATTAAATAATGAGCAGGACCTCATAATTGACCCAATATTATTAGGGTCTGTTACTTGATCAAGCATAACGACGACATCTGTTTCATTTTTATAAGTATCATTAATGAATTCTTGTAAACTTGGCTGTTGCAATTTAGATGTTCTCAGAACAATTCCTTGGTGAGTTGATTCATTTCCAAACATTTTAAACATTTCTTTATTATGTAACTCATTGATATCAGAAACTAATTTTTCAATACCTTTACCTAAAATCTTTCTTTGATGATGAGATATAAATAATTTTTCGTGTTTTCTACTTGGATTTTGTAGAGCAGCGTGGACAGCATGAGTGCCAAATATTTCAGCTAATCTCTTGTTATTTGATTTCTTTTTATTATTTGATTTCATTTATTAAGATATATTTCAGATATACTTATTTAATACAATCTAGATCTATACAAATTAGCAAAATTTGTCTAAAAGGAGCCCGCTTTTAAGAATTTATAATGTTTGCGCTGGAGAGTTGCTGTTTTAGATTGACAATCGTACTATTTACTTAGTATGTGCCATTTTCTTCAAAATTGGAGGGGTGGTCGAGTGGTTAATGGCAGCGGACTGTAAATCCGCCCGCGTGAGCGTACGTAGGTTCAAATCCTACCCCCTCCACCAATTTGGAGGATTAGGAGAAAAAGTTGAAGAGTGAGTGAGTCAGTAATAAAGCGGGTGTAGCTTAGTGGTAAAGCTCCAGCCTTCCAAGCTGGCTACGAGGGTTCGATTCCCTTCACCCGCTCCATAAAAATGAAATTTAATATTGGGGTAAAATAATATGGCTAAAGCAAAATTTGAAAGAACAAAACCACATTGTAATGTTGGCACAATTGGACATGTGGATCATGGAAAAACTACTTTAACTGCGGCTATAACGAAAGTTTTGTCTGAATCAGGCGGAGCTGAATTTACTGCATTTGATCAGATTGATAAAGCACCCGAGGAAAAGGAAAGAGGTATTACAATTGCTACAGCTCACGTTGAGTATGAAACAGAAAAAAGACACTATGCTCATGTTGATTGTCCTGGTCACGCGGATTATGTGAAGAACATGATCACTGGAGCAGCTCAAATGGATGGTGCAATTCTTGTGGTTAATGCCGCAGATGGTCCCATGCCACAAACAAGAGAACATATTCTTTTAGCTAGACAGGTAGGAGTTCCAGCGCTTGTTGTTTATATGAATAAAATTGATCAAGTAGACGATAAAGAATTAGTTGATCTTGTAGAAATGGAATTAAGAGATCTTTTAACTTCTTATGAATTTCCTGGTGATACTATCCCCATCATCAAGGGATCAGCTCTAGCAGCTTTGGAAGGTAAGGATGATGAAATAGGAAAAAACTCAATTTTAGAATTATTGAAAGCCGTTGATGAGCATATTCCTCAACCAACTAGAGTAACAGATAAACCTTTCTTAATGCCTGTTGAGGACGTATTCTCAATTTCAGGAAGAGGAACAGTTGTTACAGGAAGAATTGAACAGGGAGTTGTAAAAATTGGTGAGGACATCGAAATTCTAGGCATTAAAGAAACTCAAAAAACAGTTTGCACAGGTGTTGAAATGTTTAGAAAGCTTTTAGACTCCGGGGAAGCGGGTGACAACGTTGGAGTATTACTTCGCGGAACAAAAAGAGAAGAAGTTGAGCGTGGTCAAGTTTTGGCTAAGCCTGGATCAATCAAACCTCATACTAAGTTTAAAGTAGAAGCATATGTTTTGAAAAAAGAAGAGGGAGGAAGACATACTCCATTTTTCTCAAACTATAGACCCCAGTTTTATTTTAGAACAACAGATGTGACTGGTACAATCAAGCTACCTGAAGGTACTGAGATGGTTATGCCTGGTGACAATATTGCCATGGAAGTGAGTCTTTTATCCCCTATTGCGATGGACAAAGGTTTAAAATTTGCCATTCGTGAAGGAGGTAGAACTGTTGGCGCTGGAGTAGTAGCTGAAATTATAGAATAGTTGCAGGGTAGACTTTCTGTTGGCCTTGCAACTCATTTAGGAGTGTAGTGTCAACGGTTAGCACGTGAGTCTCCAAAACTCGAGGTGAGGGTTCGAATCCTTCCACTCCTGCCAATGTAAAAAAAGTATATGAAAATAGAAAAAAAGAAAACTTCCCCCGCCTTGTTTGTCAGACAAGTTAGGCAAGAGTTACAAAAAGTTACTTGGCCAGAAAAAAAAGATACATTTCTTTCATCTGCTATAGTTATTTTACTAATTATTCTTTTTTCTTTATTTTTTTTATTAACAGATCAGATATGGTCTTTTTCCATTAAAAAAATAATTCAAATAGGTTCAGGATTTTAAATGAGTGAATGTCGTTGGTATGTTTTACATGCTTATTCAGGTTATGAAAAAAAGGTAGCCGATAGTATTTTGGATCAGGCAAAAAAACTAGGCATTTCTGAACATGTAGAAGACATATCTGTTCCAACACAAAATATTGTAGAGGTTAAAAGAGGAGTTCGAATAAATTCTGAGAGAAAAATATTTCCCGGTTATATATTAATTAAAATGAATCTGAACGATGATACATGGCATATAATTAAGAACACTCCTAAATTAAGTGGTTTTTTGGGTGCCAAAGGCAAGCCAATACCGATTAGTAATGCTGAAGCTAAGAGAATATCAGAGCAGGTTGTAGATGGAGTTGAGAGATCAAGACCAGCTGTGATGTATGATATTGGTGAAGAGGTTAAGGTAATAGATGGGCCATTTGCATCGTTTAATGGAGAAGTAGAGCGAATTGATGAAGAAAAAGCTAGATTAAGAGTTGCAGTTTCTATATTTGGCAGATTAACACCAGTTGATCTAGAATATTCACAAGTAGAAAAGGTTTAAATTACTATGGCTAAAGAAATTTTAGAGTTCATTAAATTACAAATTCCAGCAGGTGGGGCTAATCCATCTCCTCCAGTTGGGCCTGCCTTAGGACAACGAGGATTAAATATCATGGATTTTTGTAAAGCGTTTAATGAGAAAACAAAAAATCTTGAAAAGGGGGCTCCAATACCTGTTGTAATTACAGCCTACAAAGATAAAACTTTTAATTTTGTAACTAAATTACCTCCAGTAAGTCATTATTTAAAAAAAGCTGCAAAAATTGAAAAAGGTAATTCTACACCCGGAAGAACAATGGAAGGAAAAGTAACAATGGCAGATGTTAAAAAAATTGCAAAAGAAAAGATGGTTGATTTAAATGCAATTGATTTAGAAGGTGCAGCAAATACGGTTAAAGGTTCGGCACGTTCTATGGGAATGGAGGTTGTTGAGTAAATGAGACAATCAAAAAATAGAAAAAATTTAATTAAGAAACTTGAAATTGGAAAAGTATATGAACCAATAGAAGCTATTAAATTATTAAAAGAAAATTCATATGTCAAGTTTGATGAAAGTCTTGAAGTTGCTGTTAATTTAAAAATTGATTCAAATAAAACTGATCAGAATGTACGTGGTGTACTTAGCCTCCCAAAAGGTACTGGCAAAAAAATTCGAGTTGCGGTGATGGCAAAAGGAGACAAAGCAAAGGAGGCAAGTGATGCAGGAGCTGATATTGTTGGGGACGAAGATCTTGCTCAGCAAGTAACTAATGGTAAAATTAATTTTGACTTGCTTATAGCTACACCGGACATGATGCCAACTGTTGGTAAAATAGGCAAAATACTAGGACCTAAAGGTCTGATGCCAAATCCTAAATTAGGTACAGTAACACAAGATGTTAGAAAAGCTGTGTCAAATGCTAAAGCTGGCCAAGTTCAGTTTAAAAATGACAAAGCTGGAATCATACATGCTGGTATTGGAAAATTAAATTTTACAGAAGAGGATTTATTACAAAATTTAAAATCATTTTACACATCAATTTCTAAAAGTAAGCCTGATACGGTAAAAGGATCGTTTATAAAAAAAGTTTCCATAGCTTCAACTATGGGATTTGGATTACAGATAAATACAACAAGTTTGCGTTAATCTTAATCCAATATGATAGTAGCAGAAATGTTGCTGTCACCTGTCAAAGACTGTAGGTGCTGCAAAGCTTAATTTCCTGCATAGACTGAAGCAAGTCATTAGATTGGCTTCTTGACAGGTTGTTGTTAACTTGGCTGTCTTGTTAACAATAGCTAACTGAGGGTAACCTCAACACAAACCGGAGTGAAAGTGAAACGTTCTGACAAAAACAATTTCGTTCAAAAACTAAAAGATGAACTCAACAGTTCTTCTTCAGTTATTGTAGCTCATTACGCAGGTTTATCTGTTCTTGAAACAGATAAACTTAGAAAAGAAATGAGAGACAACGGAGCAAAATTCAAAGTTACTAAGAACAGACTTACTAAGCTAGCTCTAGCTGATACTCCTTACGAGTCAATTGCTGATTTATTTTCTGGCCCAACTGCTATTGCTTATTCAAGCGACCCAGTTTTGCCGGCTAAAGTTGCTGTTAGTTTTGAAAAAAAATTAGAAAATTTTAAAATTGTTGGAGGTAGTTACGATGGCGAAAAAATTGATAAAAGTAAAATTTATTTTTTAGCAACACTTCCATCACTTGATGCTATCAGAGGAAAATTGCTTGGTATCCTAATGGCTCCAGCGAAAAAAATTGCTTCTGTATTACAGGCACCAGGCGGACAATTGGCGCGATTAATGAGTTCACGAAGTGAAGAATTAGGAAAGTCAAACTAGGTTTAAAGGAGAAAAATAATGGCTGATTTAAATAAAATAGTAAAAGATTTATCGTCTCTTTCTGTGATTGAAGCTGCAGAATTAAGCAAATTATTAGAAGAAAAATGGGGAGTATCAGCTGCAGCACCTGTTGCCGTTACTGCTGCACCAGCTGCTAATGTTGAAGAATCTGCTGTAGAAGAGAAAACTGACTTTGATGTTATTTTAACTGAAGTAGGATCTAACAAGATTGCTGTAATTAAAGAAACTCGTACAATAACAGGTCTTGGATTAAAAGAAGCAAAAGATCTTGTTGAAGGAGCACCAAAACCTCTAAAACAAGGTGTAGCTAAAGCTGATGCTGAAGATATGAAAAAATCTCTTGAAGCAGCTGGTGCAAAAGTAGAATTAAAATAATTATTTTTGAACTCTCGATAAATTTATCGAGAGTTCATCATAAATTTGTAAGGAACAAAAATGAGTCTTGATTTTATAAATTCAAAAAAAATTAGAAGATCCTTCGGTAAAATACCTCTTGTGACATCTTTGCCAAACTTAATTGAAGTTCAGAAAAGATCATTTGATAATTTTTTACAACTAAAAACAAAGCCTGAAGAACGCCAAAATAGTGGAATGCATGCAGTTTTTAAATCTATTTTTCCAATTAATGACTATACTGAAAGAGCAACAGTTGATTATGTTAGTTATGATATTGGAGTTCCTAGATATGACGTAGATGAATGTTCTCAGCGTGGGATGACATTTGGAGCTCCGTTACTTGTTAACTTTAGATTAATTGTTTGGGATATTGATGAGATAGCTGGAACGAAATCAGTTCGGGATATTAAAGAACAAGAAGTATATATGGGAGATATTCCTTTAATGACAAAAGATGCAACTTTTGTAGTTAATGGTACAGAAAGAGTTGTTGTTAGTCAGATGCATAGATCTCCTGGAGTGTTTTTCGATCATGATTTTGGGAAAACACACACGAGTGGTAAATTCTTATTTAACGCAAGAATAATTCCCTATCGAGGTTCATGGTTAGATTTTGAACATGATGCAAAAAATAATATTCATGCAAGAATAGATAGAAAAAGAAAATTTCCTGTAACAACTTTATTAAAATGTTTAACAAGCTCTATTTCTGAGAAGTACCTAAAGGAATGTGATAACAAAAAAATCGATCCAGATCCAAGAAAAATCCAGGGTATGTCCGCGGAAGAAATACTTAATTTTTTCTATGACTCAATAGAATATAAAAAAAATAAATTTGGATGGCAGTTTAAAGAAAATATAAGTTTTTATAAGGCTAAGATCTTAAATTATGATTTTTTTAACTCAAATAGTGGCAAAACTATATTAGTAAAAGGATCAAAACTTAACCAAAAATCAATTAATGAATTATTAAAAAAGAAGATAAATTCTTTAACTATTGAAGAAAGTTCATTACTTGGACATTATTTGTCAAGTGATATTATAGATGAAAAAACAGGTAAAATTTTTTACGAAGCAGGTTTTGAAATTGATCAAGATTTTATCGATTTTATTAATGAAAAAAATATTACCAAAATTGATATTCTAAGAACCGATAATATTGAAATTGGTTCATATATCAGAAGTACTCTGCAATTAGACAAGGTTCGATCAAGAGAGGAGGCGTTATTTGAGATATTTAAAATTCTTAGACCAGGCGAGCCTCCAACAATTGAGACAGCTGAAATGCTTTTTAACAATTTATTTTTTAATGCAGATAGATATGATTTGTCTGCAGTTGGCAGATTAAAAATAGTTTCTAAATTTAAAAAAGACACGCCAATTGAAAAAAGAGTTCTTGATAAGAGTGATATTTTGGATGTTATTAAGCACATGCACAATCTTATAGATGGAAAAGGTGAGGTAGATGATATTGATCATCTTGGAAATAGAAGAATTCGTTCTGTTGGAGAACTTCTTGAAAACCAATACAGGGTTGGTTTATTAAAAATGGATAGAGCAATTAAAGAACGCTTAAGTTCACTTGAGGTTGATAATATTATGCCCCAAGATATTATAAACGCAAAACCTGTGTCAGCATCAATTAAAGAATTTTTTGGGACAAGCCAATTGAGCCAATTTATGGATCAGACAAATCCTCTTAGTGAAATTACTCATAAAAGAAGAGTTTCCGCTCTTGGGCCTGGAGGATTAAATAGAGAAAGAGCAGGCTTTGAAGTTCGTGATGTTCATCAAACTCATTATGGTAGAATATGTCCAATTGAGACACCTGAGGGAGCAAATATCGGTTTGATTAATAGCCTTGCTTCTTATTCTAGAATTAACCAATATGGATTTATAGAAACTCCTTACCGCATAGTATCTAATGGCAAGGTTACACAAAAAGTTATTTATTTAAGCGCAATTAACGAAGAGGATTTTGTTATTGCTCAAGCCAATGCAGGTATCGATGAAAAAGGAAAATTTAAAGATCAATTAATTAGTTGTAGAAAAAATGGTGAATTTATTAATACTGATATTGATTCTGTTGATTTAATGGATGTTTCTCCACAACAGTTAGTTTCAGTTGCTGCTTCTTTAATTCCTTTTTTAGAAAATGATGATGCAAACCGAGCATTGATGGGATCAAATATGATGAGACAAGCTGTACCATTAATTAATCCTAAGGCGCCACTTGTTGGAACCGGTATGGAATATACAGTTGCTAAAGATAGTGGTTCTACAGTTGTTGCAAAACGTGAAGGAATTGTAGATCAACTAGATGCTAATCGAATTGTTATTCGGGTAACTGATAAAAAAGATACTTCTTTGAATAAAATTGACATTTATAATCTTTTAAAATTTCAAAGATCTAATCAAAATACTTGCATTAATCAGAGACCCTTGGTTAATGTGGGAGAAAAGGTTGAAAAAAATCAAGTAATTGCAGATGGACCAGCAACTGATTTGGGGGAGTTAGCTTTAGGCAGAAATGTTCTAGTTGCCTTTATGCCATGGAATGGATACAATTTCGAAGACTCAATTCTTATATCTGAAAGAATTGTGCAAGAAGACGTTTTTACTTCTATACATGTCGAAGAATTTGAGGTTATGGCTAGAGATACTAAGCTTGGGCCTGAGGATGTAACTAGAGATTTACCAAACGCAAGTGAAGAAATGCTTAGAAATCTTGATGAAACAGGCATCGTCTATGTTGGTGCGGAAGTAGCTTCGGGAGACATATTAGTTGGTAAAGTAACTCCAAAAGGAGAAACCCCAATGACTCCAGAAGAAAAATTACTAAGAGCTATATTTGGTGAAAAAGCTGCCGATGTTAAAGATACAAGTCTTAGAGTTCCTCCTGGAGTCAAAGGAACAGTTGTTGAGATTAGAGTTTTTTCTCGTAGGGGAATTGAAAAAGATCAAAGAGCAATATCTATAGAAAATTCTGAAATTGAAAGTGTTTCAAAAGATAGAGACGATGAACTTAATATTCTTCATTATAGTTTTGGTAATCATTTAAAAGAACTTCTTGTTGGGAAAACATTCATTTCAGGTCATGATGATTTTGATAAAAAATCAAAATTAAGTTTTGAGAAATTAGAAAACTTAAATGTTAATGCCTTAATGAAAATTAACATTGAAGATGAAAAAGTTACAACTCAGATAGAGTCTTTAATAAAAAATTATGAAAATCAACTTGGAAATATTAATCAAAAATTTGAAAATAAAATAGATAAGATTCAAAGTGGTGATGAGTTATTACCAGGTGTTTTAAAATTAATTAAAGTTTTTGTAGCTGTTAAGAGAAAATTACAGCCCGGTGATAAAATGGCTGGAAGACATGGAAATAAGGGCGTGATATCAAAAATATGTCCAGTTGAAGATATGCCTTATTTGCAAGATGGTACCCCTGTTGATATTTGCTTGAACCCTTTAGGTGTTCCAAGTCGAATGAATATTGGTCAAATTTTAGAAACACATTTAGGTTGGGCATCAGCTTCTTTAGGTCAACAAGTAAAAGATTTACTGGATAAATTGCAAACAGCAGGACACACTAGGGATATAAAAAATAAGTTGCTTGAAATTTATGATCACGAATCACATAATAAAATGGTTGCAAAGATGAACGATGATGAAATTCTTGAATTAGCAAATAACTTAAAAGAAGGAGTGCCATTTGCCACACCAGTTTTTGATGGAGCTAAAGAAAATGATATCACGAATCTATTAGAACAAGCAGACGTATCTAATACTGGTCAGGAGATTCTGATTGATGGTATTTCAGGAGAGCAATTCGAAAGACCGGTAACTGTTGGTTATGTTTATATGCTAAAACTTCATCATTTGGTTGATGAAAAAATACATGCGAGATCCATTGGGCCTTACAGCCTGGTTACTCAACAACCTTTAGGTGGTAAAGCTCAATTTGGTGGTCAGCGTTTTGGTGAAATGGAAGTTTGGGCCCTTGAAGCATATGGAGCAGCTTATACTTTACAAGAAATTCTTACAATCAAGGCTGATGATGTAGCAGGCAGAACTAAAGTTTATGAATCTATAGTTAAGGGAGATCAAAACTTTGAATCAGGTACACCAGAATCATTTAATGTGATGATTAAAGAACTCCGATCATTAGGATTAAATATAGAATTCAAACAAAATTCTAAAACACAAAATATAGTAAACAAATTGGTGGTCAATAATGAATAAAGAATTAATTAATATTTTTAATCAAAATTTAGGTGTTAAATCGTTTGACAGTATAAAAATTTCTATTGCTAGTCCCGAGAATATAAGATCTTGGTCTTTTGGAGAAATAAAAAAACCCGAAACAATTAACTATAGAACATTCAAACCTGAAAAGGATGGTTTGTTTTGTGCTAGAATTTTTGGACCTGTAAAGGACTATGAATGTTTATGTGGCAAGTACAAACGGATGAAATTTAGGGGTATTATTTGTGAAAAATGTGGTGTGGAAGTCACTCTTTCTAAAGTTCGAAGAGATCGAATGGGGCATATAGAATTAGCAGCACCTGTATCCCATATTTGGTTTATGAAATCATTGCCAAGTAGAATTGCAACCTTACTTGATATGACAATAAAGAACTTGGAAAAAGTTCTCTATTTTGAACAATTTATTGTTGTTGAACCTGGTTTAACTGATTTAAAAAAGGGTGAAATAATATCTGAAGATCAATATATTGATTATCAGGATCAATACGGAGAAGATTCATTTAGTGCAGCAATAGGAGCCGAAGCTATTGAGCAGATGTTAAAGAACATAGATTTTGAAGTAGATTATGAGCAACTAAAACTAGAATTGACTGAAACAAAATCAGAATTAAAGAAAACCAAAATTACTAAAAGAATAAAGTTAATTGAAAATTTTATTTCTTCTAAAAATAAACCAGAATGGATGATATTAAGAGTGTTGCCAGTAATTCCTCCTGAATTAAGACCTCTTGTGCCTCTTGATGGAGGCAGATTCGCTACTAGTGATTTAAATGATTTATATAGAAGAGTAATTAATAGAAACAATAGACTTAAAAGACTTATTGATCTCCGAGCTCCTGACATAATTATAAGAAATGAAAAAAGAATGCTTCAAGAATCAGTTGATGCATTATTTGACAATGGGCGACGAGGTAGAGTTATAACTTCGACTAACAAACGTCCTTTAAAATCTTTGTCTGATATGCTCAAGGGTAAACAAGGACGCTTTAGACAAAACTTATTGGGGAAACGAGTTGACTATTCTGGTCGATCAGTCATAGTTGTTGGACCAAATTTAAAACTTCATCAATGTGGATTGCCAAAAACGATGGCTCTTGAATTATTTAAACCATTTATTTTTCATAAGTTAGATATATATGGGTGGGCCAATACTATTAAAGCTGCAAAAAAATTAGTAGAAAAAAAAGATCCTAGAGTTTGGGATATTCTTGAAGAAGTTATAAGAGAGCATCCTGTATTATTAAATAGAGCACCAACATTGCATAGACTTGGTATTCAGGCATTTGAACCGATTTTAATTGAAGGAAAATCGATTCAATTACACCCACTAGTATGTACAGCTTTTAATGCCGATTTTGATGGAGATCAAATGGCTGTACACATTCCTTTGAGTCTTGAGGCACAACTTGAGGCTAGAGTATTAATGATGAGTACTAATAATATATTATCTCCATCTAGCGGTAAACCCATAATTGTTCCTTCTCAGGATATTGTTTTGGGCATTTATTATTTATCAATAATGAGAGAAAATCAAGTTGGTCAAGGCAGACATTTTTTAGATTTAAATGAGATTACAAAAGCTTTAGAAAATAAAGTTATAACACTTCATACTAAAATTATTTCTAGAGTTAAGGACTTTAACAATAATTATAATAGAATAGAAACTACTGCTGGTCGAATGATATTAGGTAATGCTCTTCCATTGAATCCACACATTAAATTTGAATTATTAAATAAGGTTTTAACAAAAAAAGAAGTTAGCAATATTATCGATACTGTTTATCGTTTTTGCGGTCAAAAAGAAACCGTGCTATTTGCTGATAATATAATGAGAATTGGATTTAAGTATGCTGCCAAGGCTGGAATTTCATTTGGGAAAGATGACTTAATTATTCCAGCCGAAAAAAAAGACTTACTTGATAAAACTCAAGCAACAGTTCAGGAATACGAAAATCAATATCAAGACGGGCTCATCACTCAAGGTGAAAAATATAATAAAGTTGTAGATGCGTGGTCAGATTGTACCAATCAAGTTGCTGATAAAATGCTTGAAACTATATCCAAGACCGAAGATAACAAGCCAATAAATTCTGTTTATATGATGGCACATTCAGGAGCTAGAGGATCAGCAGCTCAGTTAAAACAATTAGCCGGTATGCGGGGTTTAATGGCTAAACCTTCAGGGGAAATCATTGAAAACCCAATTAAGTCAAATTTTAAAGAAGGACTATCAGTATTAGAATATTTTACTTCTACACATGGAGCAAGAAAAGGACTTGCGGATACAGCATTAAAGACAGCCAGTTCCGGATATCTAACTCGTAGACTTGTAGATGTTGCTCAAGATGCAGTAATACGTGAAGATGATTGTGAAACTACAAAAGGCGTGCTTGTTGAAGAAATCATTGAGTCGGGAAATATCACATCCCCATTAGAAGATAGAATTCTAGGTAGATGTCCAGTTAATGATATTAAAGATGCTGAAGATAATATTATTGTAAAAAGTGGAGACATTATTGAAGAAACTCATTTAGATGAAATAAAAAAGTTAGAATTTCGTTCTTTGAAAATTAGATCAGTTTTAACGTGTAAAACTCTTAATGGAATATGTGCAAAATGTTATGGAAGAGATTTAGCTAGAGGTACTGCAGTAAATATAGGTGAAGCTGTTGGAATTATTGCAGCTCAATCGATTGGTGAACCTGGTACACAACTTACGATGAGGACATTTCATATTGGAGGAGCAGCTAGCGCTTCTGTTGAACAATCTTCAGTATCATCACCGATTGATGGAGTTGTTCGAACTGATGATCTAAAATATATTGTGGATCAGAATGGTAATAAAATTTTGTTAACAAGAAATGCAAAAATTTATATTTATTCAAATAATGAAGAAAAATTTTCATTAAATATTCCTTTTGGATCAAAAATTTTAATCGAAAATAACCAAAATGTTAAAGCTAATCAATTGCTCGCTGATTGGGATCCATACACTCTTCCAATTATTGCAGAAAAAAATGGATTCATAAAATATTTAGATCTCAAACAGGGCATCTCATTTAGAGACACAGTTGATGATACAACAGGTATTTCTAGTAAAATTATTATCGATTGGAGCCAAAATCCAAAATCAAAAAATTTTAAACCATCAATAAATATTGTAAAATCATACGATGATGAAATTGACGCTGAAGATACAAATGCTTTTTCTTATCCAATGTCAATTGATACAATTCTTAGCATAGAAGATGGAGCTAAAGTTAAAGCAGGTCAAGTAATAGCAAGAATTCCCAAAGAATCTTCTAAAACCAAAGATATTACTGGTGGCCTCCCTCGTGTGGCCGAGCTATTTGAGGCAAGGAAGCCTAAAGATCCTGCTATTATGAGTGAAATTGATGGGAAAATTTCGTTTGGTAAAGATTTTAAAAATAAAAGACGATTGATAATAACTAGTTTGGACGACAATGAAAACTTTGAAATATTAATTCCAAGATCAAAATATTTAAATGTTCAAAACGGAGATTTTGTAAAAAAAGGAGATATTTTAGTTGAAGGAACGCCTGTACCTCATGATATACTGCGTATTTTGGGAATAGAAGAACTCGCAAAATATCTCGTTAGAGAAGTTCAATCAGTTTATAAGTTACAAGGTGTTTATATTAATGATAAGCACATAGAGACAATAGCGAGGCAGATGTTGCAAAAAGGCCTTATTAAAGATGCAGGTGACTCAGGTTTATTGGTTGGAGAGCAGAAGCAAAAGAAAGATATTTTTGAGATTAATAAAATACTTGAAAATGATGGAAAAAAACCGATAGTTTATGAAGATGTTCTCTTAGGTATTACTAAGGCGAGTTTACAAACAGATTCTTTCATTTCGGCAGCTTCTTTTCAAGAAACCACTAAAGTTCTAACAGATGCAGCTACACAAGGTAAAACTGACTATCTCTATGGATTAAAAGAAAATGTTATTGTTGGCAGATTGATACCAGCCGGAACTGGAAGCATGACTACTACTTATACTAAATTAGCTCACTCTAGAGATATGGCTAAACTTGCTGAAAAGAAAAAAATACAAGAAAATAGTGAAAATCTAGAGCAATAATTCCCTTTATTCTCTTGACTTATGTAGTCCTTATAAATAAATACGCGCTACTTTTGGTCAATGGTAGTGGAAAATTCATTTCAAACGCTTGACAGAGGAATAGTAAATGCCAACTATAAATCAACTTGTTCGCAAAGGTAGGCAAGTAGTAAAAAAAAGAAATAAAGTTCCTGCGTTAGAAGCTTGTCCTCAAAAAAGAGGTGTTTGCACAAGAGTTTATACCACTACTCCCAAGAAACCCAATTCAGCATTACGTAAAGTTGCAAGGGTTAAGCTTACTAATGGACAAGAAGTTTCAGCATATATTCCAGGAGAAGGCCATAATCTTCAAGAACATTCAGTAGTTCTATTGAGAGGTGGTAGAGTGAAGGATTTACCAGGGGTAAGATACCATATTTTGAGAGGTACATTAGATACTCAAGGAGTAACCTCAAGAAAACAAAGACGTTCACTTTACGGAACAAAAAAACCTAAATAATTACAATAAAATGTCTAGAAGAAGAGCAGCAATAAAAAGAACTATTTTACCAGATCATAAATTTAAAGATTTGGTCATAGCTAAGTTTATGAACAGAATTATGCTTGATGGAAAAAAATCAGTTTCTGAAAAAATTGTTTATGGAGCTTTTGATATTGTTTCCAAAAAGACTGATAAGGAACCATTAGAATTTTTTCATGAAGCTTTGGCTAATGTGAAACCTAATTTAGAGGTTAAATCTAGAAGGGTTGGTGGAGCAACTTATCAAGTTCCTATGGAAGTTAGACCAAGAAGAGCCCAGGCCCTTGCTATGAAATGGATTGTAGATTGCGCTGTCAAAAGAAATGAAAAAACGATGAGGGAACGTATAGCAAGTGAGATTATTGATGCTCATAATAATAAAGGTAATGCAGTTAAAAAAAGAGAAGAAACTCATAAGATGGCAGAAGCTAATAGAGCGTTTTCTCATTTTAGATGGTAGGTTGATATGTCTAGAGCCCATCCATTAGAAAAATATAGAAACATCGGTATTATGGCTCATATTGATGCTGGTAAAACGACAACAACAGAAAGAATTTTATATTATACTGGAAAATCTCATAAAATTGGTGAGGTGCATGACGGAGCTGCAATAATGGATTGGATGGAGCAAGAACAAGAACGTGGTATCACAATAACTTCTGCAGCAACAACCTGTTTTTGGAATGATCATAGGATTAATATTATTGATACACCAGGTCACGTTGATTTTACAATTGAAGTTGAAAGATCACTTAAAGTTTTAGATGGTGCCATTGCAGTTTTTGATGGCGTTGCTGGGGTTGAGCCTCAGTCAGAAACAGTTTGGAGACAAGCAGATAAATACAATGTTCCAAGAATGTGTTTTGTTAATAAATTAGACAGAACTGGAGCTAATTTCTTTATGACAGTAGATATGATATCCGAGCGTTTAGGTTCTTACCCTCTTGTTCTTCAGTTACCAATTGGTTTAGAAAGCAATCTTAAAGGAGTTGTTGATCTAGTTTCCAATAAAGCAATTATCTGGCAAGACGAAAGTTTAGGTGCGAAATTTGATATTGTTGATATTCCTGAAGAACTGATAAAGCAATCTAAAGAATATAGAGAGAAACTTGTTGAAAAGGTTGTCGAGGAAGATGATCAAATTATGGAAACTTATCTTGAAGGGAAAGTACCCTCAGTGGAAGATATAAAAAAATGTATTCGTTTAGGAACAATTAAGGGTAATTTTGTACCCGTCTTAACTGGATCTGCTTTTAAAAATAAAGGGGTCCAACCGTTGCTTGATGCTGTGATTGATTACATGCCTTCACCTATTGATGTTGATAATATTAAGGGTGTTGATGTTAAGGATAGGTCTAAAGAATTATCCAGAAAATGTGATGATAATGAACCGTTTAGTGCTTTGGCATTTAAGATTATGACAGATCCTTTTGTAGGAAGTTTGACTTTTGCTAGAGTATATTCAGGAACAGTTTCTACAAAAGATAGTGTTTTAAATTCAACTTCTGGGAAAAAAGAAAGTATTGGAAGAATGTTACTCATGCATGCCAATAATAGAGAAGAGATTAAAGAGGCTAATGCTGGAGATATTGTTGCATTAGTAGGTTTAAAAGACGTGACTACAGGAGAAACATTATGTGATCCACTTAAACCCATTATTCTTGAGAAGATGGACTTTCCTAATCCCGTAATAGAAGTTGCTGTTGAGCCAAAAACAAAAGTTGATCATGAAAAGATGGGAATAGCGCTTGGCAGATTGGCGCAAGAAGATCCTAGTTTTAGAGTTACAAATGATGAAGAAAGTGGGCAAACAATAATTAAAGGAATGGGAGAACTTCATTTAGAAATTTTAGTAGATAGAATGAAAAGAGAATTTAAAGTTGAGGCAAACGTAGGGGCGCCACAGGTTGCCTATAGGGAAACAATTTCCAAATCAACTGATGTTGATTATATTCATAAAAAACAATCAGGAGGAGCAGGTCAGTTCGCAAGAGTTAAGATTTCTTTTGATCCAGGTGAGCCAGGAAGTGGATATGAGTTTATTAATAAAATTAAAGGAGGAAACATACCAACTGATTACATTCCAGGCGTCAAAAAAGGTTTGATTGCCCAACAACAATCTGGAGTTATTGCAGGCTTTCCTTGTATTGATTTTAAAGCAACTTTAAATGATGGTGCGTACCACGATGTAGATTCAAGTGTTCTAGCGTTTGAAATCGCTGCAAGGGCAGCATTTAGAGAAGGTATCGCAAAAGCAAATCCAGTTTTATTGGAACCGATTATGAAGGTAGAAGTTCTTACACCAGAAAAGTATATGGGTGACGTAATTGGTGATTTAAATAGTCGCCGCGGTCAAGTTCAAGAGATGAATACTAGAGGGAATGCTAATGTAGTCAATGCAATGGTACCTCTCGCCAACATGTTTGGTTATGTAAACAATTTAAGATCTTTAACTCAAGGAAGGGCAAATTATTCTATGCAATTTGATCATTATGAGCAAGTACCTTCCAATGTAGCTGAAGAAGTAAAGGCAAAATTAGCATAATGGAATCTCAAGATATTAGAATCAGGTTAAGAGCTTATGACAATAAGCTTCTTGATATAAGTGCTGCAGATATTATCAACACAGCAAAAAGAACAGGGGCGAAAGTGAGAGGCCCAATTCCCTTACCAACAAAAATGGAAAAATTTACAGTTAATAAATCTCCACATGTTGATAAGAAAAGTAGAGATCAATTAGAAATTAGAACTCATAACAGACTATTGGATATTATAGATCCAACACCCCAAACAATTGATGCCCTAATGAAATTAGATTTATCAGCTGGAGTTGAAGTGGATATAAAAATTTAGTATGAGAACGGGAATTATAGGTACAAAAATTGGAAATACCTCATTTTTTAATGAAGATGGTTCTGTATCTCCAGTTACATTGGTTAAAATTGAAGAATGTGTTGTTTCTGGAGTGAAAACAAAAGACAAGGATGGTTATTTTGCAATTCAGCTTGCAAGTATTGACAATAAATCTAAAAATCCAAAAATAAAGAAACCTCAAAAGAAGATATTTGCGTCTTTAAATATTAAGCCAAAAAAAATTGTTAAAGAATTCCGTGTAATTGAAGAAAATTTATTAAAAATTGGCACTTCAATCAACGCAGGGCATTTTGAAAAAGAGCAAAAAATTGATGTTACAGGAACAAGTATAGGTAAAGGTTTTGCAGGAGTAATGAAGCGTCATAATTTTAGTGGTCAAAGAGCATCCCATGGTGTTTCTCTTTCACACAGAAAAGCTGGATCAACGGGCAATAGTCAAGATCCTGGCAGAGTTTTTAAAGGAAAAAAAATGGAGGGACACATGGGCAATGTGAGAGTAACTAAGCAAAATCTAAAAATTGTTGATATTGATCTAGCTAATAATTTAATAGCAATTAAAGGATCAGTACCTGGTAAAAAAAATACCACTGTTTTCATTAAAGATTCAGTTAAGGGAAAAAAATAATGAAAAAACAGGTTGTTAATCTCCTCAATAAAAATGTATCAGAAATTGAGCTATCTGATTCAATTTTTGGAATCAAAGTTTTTCCAGATTTAATTCATCAATATATTCGATATCAAAATGCGAAATTACGTCAAGGAAGTCACAAAACCAAGACAAGATCAGAAGTGAACGGGAGAGCCAAAAAACCTTTTTCACAGAAAGGCACAGGAAATGCAAGGCAGGGTAGTTCAAAACCCCCTAATTTTAGAGGAGGAGCAACTTCAATGGGACCTCAAAATAGAGACCATTCTTTTTCTTTAAATAAAAAGGAAAAAACTCTTGCCTTAAAATGCGCTTTATCAAATAAAGCAGACAAGGAGGAAATTATTTTTATTGACTCTTTGAAAGTAGATAATCACAAAACAAAAAATTTACACAAAAGTTTAAAAAACTTTGATTTTAATTCTGCTTTATTTATCCATATTGATGATGCTAGTAATGAAAATTTTAAACGTGCTTCATCCAATATACCAAGACTTGCGATGCTATCTGATAAAGGTTTGAATGTAAGAGACTTAATGACATTTGAAAAAATATTTATTGAAACAAAAGCTGTTGAAAAAATTACCAAGAGGCTTTCATGAATAACAAATTAAAATCAACTACTGAAGAACGTGCATTAAACATTATATACAGACCTCTCATGACTGAAAAATCAACAAATTTGAATCAATACAATCAATATTCTTTTATTGTCAGCAAAGATTCTAATGTTATTGAGATAAAAAGTGCAATTGAAAGAATATTTAAAGTCAAAGTTACAAAAGTGAATACTTCAATTTTGAAAGGCAAAATTAAATCTTTCAAAGGAAGTTCGGGGTATAGGAAAGATTTAAAAAAAGCTATTGTTACACTTGCTGAAGGCAACACAATAGATTCATCCTTGGATATTAAATAAATGACATTAAAAATTTTAAAACCAACAACACCTGGGCAAAGAGGAACAGTTTTGGTGTCAAAGTCTCATTTATGGAAAGGTGAACCTTACAAAAAACTTGTTCAACCTTTACATTCTACAGGTGGTAGAAATAATCAGGGGCGCATTACTTCTAGAAGAATGGGAGGAGGAGCTAAAAGAAAATATCGTGTAATTGATTTTAAAAGAAATAAATTTGATATGTTAGCAGAAGTAATTAGAATTGAATATGATCCCAACCGCTCTGCATTCATAAGTTTAATTAAATATGAAGATGGGGAATTTCGTTATATTATATTACCACAAAAAATAAAAATAGGTGATAAAGTTATCTCCAGCGAAACAGCTGAGATTAAAGAAGGTAATTGTTTACCTTTAAAAAATATTCCAATAGGAACAAGTGTTCATAATATTGAGCTTAAAGTAGGAGCTGGTGGTCAATTAGCAAGATCGGCCGGGTCTTCGGTGAAGATAGTTGCTAAAGAAGATTTGTATGTCCAGGCAAGACTTTCTTCTGGAGAAATCAGATTAATTAATAAAAACTGTCTGGCAACAGTAGGCGTTGTTTCAAATGCGGATAACAAAAATATTAAACTAGGTAAAGCAGGAAGAAAAAGATACCTTGGTTTTAGGCCTAAAGTTAGGGGTGTTGTAATGAATCCAGTCGACCACCCTCATGGTGGAGGTGAGGGAAGAACTTCTGGCGGACGTCACCCTGTAACTCCTTGGGGAAAAGCAACAAAAGGAAAAAAAACGCGCACTAACAAAAAAACAAATGTGTTTATACTTAAAAGAAGGAAAAAATAATGGCTAGATCAGTTTGGAAGGGACCTTTTGTAGATATTACTCTGATTAAGAAGGCAGAGAAGGTGTCAGAATCTGGTCGTAAAGAAGTAATTAAAACATGGTCGCGTCGATCAACCATACTTCCTCAGTTTGTTGGATTAACATTTGGTGTTTATAATGGAAAAAAATTTATTCCAGTTTCAGTCAGTGAGAATATGGTGGGCCACAAGCTAGGGGAGTTTTCACCAACTCGTACATTTAAAGGTCACACTACAGCTGACAAAAAAGTGAGCAAATAATTTATGGATAATAAAATGATAGCTATCGCCAAAGACAATACTATAAGAGTTAGCTCTCTTAAATTAGCAAATGTTGTACGTTCAATTGTTAATTTAAAAGCAAGCAAAGCTGTTAATCAATTAAAATTTTCTCAAAAAAGAATATCATTAAATGTTCTAAAAGTTTTGAATGCAGCAATAGCAAATGCCGAAAACAATAAACAACTTGATATTGATAATTTGTTTGTCAAAGAAGCTTATGTTGGTAAAAGTTTACACATGAAGAGATTTAGGCCGCGAGCTAAGGGTAGAGCATCATCAATCATTAAACCATTTAGTAAACTTACAGTTATAGTTGAAGAGAGAAAAGAAATATCAAACAAAGAAGAAAGTAAATAATTTTATGGGACAAAAAGTAAATCCAAACGGTATAAGACTTGGTATCAATAAAACATGGTCTTCACGATGGTTTTCCAAAAAAAATTATACAAAACTTTTACATGAAGATTTAAATATAAAAAAATTCGTGGAAGCAAAGCTTAAATCCGCAAGCATTTCAAAGATTATAATTGAAAGAGCTGCTAAGAAATTACGATTAACAATTTTTAGTTCAAGGCCAGGTATAATAATTGGAAAAAAAGGCTCTGATATTGAAAATCTAAAAAACGTACTTACAAAAATGTCAAATTTACAGGTTTTTTTAGATATTAAGGAAGTGCGTAAACCTGAAGTCGATGCAAAATTAGTAGCTGAAAATATTGCTGTTCAACTTGAGAAACGAATATCATTTAGAAGAGCTATGAAAAAAGCTATACAATCCTCAATGCGTTTAGGTGCAAAAGGAATCAAAGTAGTTTGTAGTGGAAGATTGGGTGGATCAGAAATTGCAAGAACTGAAAAATATCATGAAGGTAGTGTCCCTCTTCATACCTTAAGGAGTGATATAGACTATGCAACTGCAAAGGCTGAAACAACGTATGGAATTTGTGGAATTAAAGTTTGGATTAATAAAGGTGAGATTCTAGTTAAAGATCCTTATGGCAGTGAAAAAAATCAAGTAGAGCAAGGTAGTGTACGATAATGAATATGCTATCCCCTAAGAAAACTAAGTTTAGAAAACAATTTAAAGGTAGAATCCATGGAAATGCTAAGGGAAACTTTGAGCTTAATTATGGCAACTTTGGATTAAAGGCAATGGAACCTGAGAGAGTTACTGCACGACAAATTGAATCAGCAAGGAAGGCTATTACACGTTCTTTAAAACGTACTGGTAGAATGTGGATTAGAATATTCCCTAATGTTCCTGTATCTAAAAAACCTGCAGAAGTAAGAATGGGTAAAGGTAAGGGGGCAAATGAGTATTGGGCTTGTAAGGTTAAACCAGGAAGAATAATGTTTGAGGTAGACGGTGTTGACATTAAAGATGCTAAAAAAGCTATGGCTCTTGCTGCAGCAAAACTTCCAATTAAATGTAAATTTGTAGAAAGAAATATATAATGAATGCATCTAAAAAAATTATTGATAATAAAAAAATTAGAACTGAGATCAATGATCTTAAAAAGTCTCTTTTGAATTTTAGATTCCAAAAGACTACAGGTCAATTAGAAAAAACTTCAGAGATCCGAAAAGTTAGAAAAAATATTGCTAGATTAAAAACACGTATTAATAATCAAAAAGGCGGAACTGATGTCTAAAAGAATTTTATCTGGAGTGGTTGTTTCTTCAAATAGTAACAAAACAATAGTAGTTGAAGTGACAAGAAGAGTAAAACATAAATTGTACAAAAAAATTATTAAAAGAGCAAAAAAATATCATGCTCACGATGAAAATAATTCTTATAAAAAAGGAGATACAGTTACAATTCAAGAAACAAAACCAATTTCAAAATTAAAATCATGGATTGCTCAAGAAATATCTGTGGGAGGAGATAAATAACATGATTCAAATGCAATCAAATTTATTTGTAGCTGACAATTCAGGGGCTAGAAAAATTCAGTGCATCAAGGTGCTAGGAGGATCAAAAAGACGTTTTGCTTCAATTGGTGATATCATAGTGGTATCTGTTAAAGATGCTATACCAAGAGGAAAAGTAAAAAAAGGCGAGGTATTCAAAGCTGTTATAGTTAGAACAAAAAAAAATTTTAGTAGAGCTGATGGAACTAGTATTAGATTTGATAAAAATGCCGCAGTACTTTTAGACAAGCAGGAAGAACCAATTGCAACAAGAATTTTTGGACCTGTAACAAGAGAATTGAGAACAAAAAAATTTATGAAAATAATTAGTTTAGCTCCAGAAGTGCTTTAATGAATAATATTAAATTAAAAAAAGGTGATGAAGTTATTGTTCTTACAGGTAAGGATAAAGGTAAAATTGGAAAAATAATTTTGGTTAAGAAGCAAGTCAATAAGGCAGTTGTTGCTGGTATAAATAAAGTTAAAAAACATCAAAAACCAGATAATAATCAAGCTGGTGGAATTATAGAAAAAGAAATGCCAATAAATTTTTCAAACTTGGCATACTATGATTCTATATCAAAAAAAGGTGTTAAACTTGGTTATAAATTTAATGAAAAAAAAGAAAAAATTCGAATTATTAGAAATTCAGGAAAAGAAATATGAATATGTCAAGATTATCAGAAGATTATAAAAACACTATAAAGAATAAAATGATGGAAAAATTTCATTACAGAAATATGTATCAAATTCCAAAAATATACAAAATAGTTTTGAATATGGGTATTGGAGAAGCAAAAGAAGATGAAAAAATTCTAGATAAAGCTCAAGAGGAACTGGCACTTATTTCTGGACAAAGAGCTGTGAAAACAAGAGCAAAAAAAGCAATTGCAAACTTTAAAATTCGTGAAGGAATGCCATTGGGTGTTTCCGTAACACTTCGAAACAAAATCATGTATGAATTTTTGGATAGGCTAATTAATATAGCAATTCCAAGAATTCGTGATTTTAGAGGTCTAAATCCTAAAAGCTTTGATGGAAATGGTAACTATTCATTAGGTTTAAAAGAGCAAATTATTTTTCCTGAAATTAATTATGATAAAATTGATAAAATTCGAGGATTAAATATTACAATATGCACTAATTCTTCTAGTAATGCAGAAGCATTAGAACTGTTAAAAAACTTTAATATGCCTTTTTGGGCATTAGAAACAAATTAGGTAGATTATGGCTAAGCAAAGTTCAATTCAAAAAAATTTAAATAGAAAAAATATTGTATCTAAATTTAAAAATAGACGTCATGCATTAAAGAAAAAAATTATGCAAAAGAATTTATCAATGGAAGAACGATTTAAATTACAAACAAAATTAAACGATCTTCCTAGAGATAGTGCAAAAGCAAGAGTTCGCAATCGATGTGAGCTAACGGGTCGCAGTAGAGGAACATATAGAAAATTTGGCCTTTCAAGAATTAAACTAAGAGAATTATCAATGGCTGGCTTACTGCCAGGTGTTGTTAAGTCGAGTTGGTAAGGAGAGAAGATTATGTCATTTAATGACTCATTATCGGATATGTTGGCAAGAATTAAAAATGCACACAAAGCAAATAAAACATTTGCTTCTTGCTATAAATCTAAACTTAATTCAAATGTTTTGACTGTACTAAAAGACGAAGGATATATAAGAGATTTTCAAGATGTAGAATTGCGAAAGGGTATAAGCAATATTAAAATTGATTTGAAGTATTATAATGGAATACCTGTTATAAGAAAAATTAAAAGAGTATCAAAACCAGGTATTCGTATTTATTCAAAAATTAATGATTTGCCAAAGCCATATGGAGGATTGGGTATATCAATTTTATCAACTCCAAAAGGAGTAATGTCTGATAAAAAAGCTAGAGATAATAATGTTGGTGGCGAAGTATTGTGTGAGGTATTTTAATTCATGTCAAGAATAGCAAAAAATAGTATTAAAATTCCTACTGATACAACATGCAAATTTGAAAATAGTGTGTTTTTTGCAAAAGGAAAACTAGGTGAAATGTCTATGATCGTTAACTCTCTTTTTAATGTAAATTTAAAAGATGGTGAGATTCATGTGTTACCCAAGAATGAAAAAGACAAGTCTAACCCAATTTGGGGAACAACAAGGGCACTTGTTTCTAACGTTGTCATAGGAGTGACCGAGGGTTTTTCAAAAACATTAGAATTAAATGGGACTGGATATAGAGCTTCTATCTCTGGATCTAAATTAAAATTACAATTAGGTTATAGTCATGACGTAAATTTTGAAGTTCCTAAAGAAGTAAAAGTCGAATGCCCCAAACAAAATATTATTAAATTAAGTGGATCCAATAAAGAAATTTTAGGAGCTGTTGCAGCTAATATTCGATCGTTTAGGAAGCCTGAACCTTTTAAGGGTAAGGGCATCAAATATGTAAATGAATTTATTTTTAGAAAAGAAGGTAAGAAGAAATAAATTATGAAAAATTCTACTAGACAAAATAGAACTAGATTTAAGTTAAAAAAAGTAACAGATAGGAAAAGATTGTCGATATTTAAATCTAACAATCATATCTATGCTCAAATAATAAATGATGAAAAAGGAGTTACTTTGGCTAGTGCTTCATCCTTAGAAAAATCTATACGCACAGAAAATAAAACTAAAAAAGAATTAGCTGAAAGAATTGGAAAAGAAATTGCAAAACGTTCGATTGAAAATGGAATTAAAGAAGTTGCTTTCGATAAAGGTAAATATAAATATCATGGCATCATTAAAATATTAGCTGAAGCTGCAAGAGCAGAAGGGTTAAACTTTTAGAGGATTATATGTTTGAGAATGAAAACAAAGAATTTAGTGAACATTTAGTGACAATAAATCGTGTAGCAAAAGTCGTTAAAGGTGGCCGTCGTTTTGGTTTTGCAGCTATAATGATTGTTGGAGATAATAAAGGACGTGTTGGATATGGAACCGGAAAAGCAAAAGAAGTTCCTGAAGCTGTTCGCAAAGCAACTGAGGATGCTAAAACTAAAATGGTCCGAGTTCATCTAAAAGATAATCGAACATTGCATCATGATATTGTAGGTCGTTTTGGAGCAGGTAAAGTTATTTTGCGTTCAGCCGCACCTGGGACAGGTATAATTGCTGGAGGACCAATGAGAGCGTTATTTGAATCCCTTGGTATTAAAGATGTTGTTGCAAAATCTACTGGAAGTTCCAATCCACATAATATGATTAAAGCTACATTAGATGCATTTAAAAGATCAGAATCTCCGAAAAGTGTTGCGGCAAAAAGATCAAAAAAAATTTCAGATATAATAAAAGTTAAGGAATAAAATTATAATGAAAATTAATGAACTAAAATCAACTCTTACTTCAAATACAAAAAGAAAAAGAGTAGGCAGGGGATCAGGATCTGGTTTAGGTAAAACAGCCGGACGAGGATATAACGGGCAAAAATCAAGATCAGGCATTGCAATCAAAGGTTTTGAAGGTGGGCAAATGCCTTTATACAGAAGACTTCCAAAAAGAGGATTTAAAAATATATTTTCAAAAAAAATACAATCCATAAATTTTAATCAAATTAAGCATATTGTTAAAAAGTATAAAATTGATACTGATGAAATTAAAGAAACTATTCTTTTTGAAAAAAAGATATTCAATAAGTCAAAGGGTTTATTAAAACTTTTAGATGTAGGGGAATTATCTTACCCTATTATAATTGAAGTTTCGTATGCCTCAAAAAAAGCAATTAAAAAAGTTGAAAAAATTGGTGGAAAAGTAAACTTGATAAAGGTTTTATAATTTTATTATGGCTTCTGTTGCTGAAAAATTAGCTAATAATTTAAACTTTAGTGCGCTTGGCAAAGCTACAGAGTTGCGTAATAGACTTTTGTTTACGTTAGTGGCACTTATTATTTTTCGTTTAGGAACTTTTTTACCAATTCCAGGCATCAATCCGATTGCTTTACAACAATTTTTTGAGCAGCAATCTTCTGGTATTTTGGGAATTTTTGATACTTTTTCTGGAGGTGCATTGGGAAGAATGGGTATCTTTGCTTTAGGTGTTATGCCCTATATCTCAGCGTCTATTATAATGACATTAATGCAATCAAGTATACCACATCTTAAAGCTCTCAAAGAACAGGGTACTAAAGGTAGAAGAAAAATAATTCAATATTCTCGTTATATTACTGTCCTTATCTCTGCATTGCAGGGTTATGGCGTATCTATAGGTTTAGAGTCCATGCAAACAGCTTATGGGAATATAGTAATTGAGCCAGGTATATTTTTTAAAATTACAACTGTTATAACATTAGTTGGTGGAACAATTTTCTTAATGTGGCTTGGAGAACAAATTACCTCAAGGGGAGTAGGTAATGGAATTTCTTTAATTATAACCGCAGGTATAATTGCAAATTTACCTGCTGCTTTGGTTAGCACTTTACAACTTGGAAGAACCGGAGAATTAAGTGCAGCATTCATTCTTTCAATTTTGATTTTAATGTTAGGATTAATAATATTTATAGTTTTTATTGAAAAAGGTCAAAGAAGGTTAATGGTTCAGTATCCAAAAAGACAAGTTGGAAATAAAGTATATGGGGGACAAAGTTCTCATTTACCATTAAAAATCAATACAGCTGGAGTCATCCCAGTTATTTTTGCATCTGCTATTTTACTTTTACCAAATACAATGTCTGGTTTTGGAGCAGGATCTTCAAGCGAAATATTTTTAATCATTACAAGTTATCTTGGTAGAGGGCAGCCTCTTTACCTTGCTTTATTTGCTTTCATGATAATGTTTTTTGCATTTTTTTATACAGGAATAGTTTTCAATCCTGATGAACAGGCAGAAAATCTTAGAAAATATGGTGGTTTTATTCCAGGAATCCGACCAGGTGAAAATACCTCCATTTATATTGATTATGTTTTAACTCGTTTAACTACTGTAGGAGCAATATATATAGCTTTCGTGGCTTTACTTCCTGAATTTTTACTTTCCAAAACATCTATCCCCTTTTATTTAGGAGGCGCAAGTTTGTTAATCGTTGTTGTTGTAATGATTGATTTTATTACACAGATTCAATCACACCTTTTTCAGCATCAATATGAGGGACTATTAAAAAAGACAAAATTAAAAGGTAGGATAAAAATAAGCGGGGCTTAAGTTAATGATAATAATTTTTTTTGGTCCACCAGGAGCAGGAAAAGGAACCCAAGCGTCTCTGACTGCAAAAACACTAAAAATTCCACATCTATCTACAGGAGATATACTAAGGGATAAACTTTTAGATCAGGATACTCTCTCTATCAAATTAAAGAATCTTATGGATAGTGGAAATTTAGTTTCTGATGACATTCTTAATGAAATTATTGTTAATCGTTTAAAACTTCCTGATTGTCAGAGTGGTTTTGTATTGGATGGGTATCCACGGACTATGTCTCAGAAAATCTTTTTAATTGATTTTTTAGAGTCCCATGATTTATCGATTTCAAAGATTATTGATTTAGTTATTGATGAAAAAATTATCATACACCGTATTAAATCAAGGTCTAATATTGAAAATAGATTGGATGATAGAGAAGAGATAATTAAAACACGAATGGTGAAATATATTGAAGAAACAAAACCTTTATCTAATTATTTTAAAACTAAATATCCTAATGATTATCATATTGTAGATGGGGATAAAGATATTGAAAAAATTCAAGAAGATATATTAAAAATAGTTAAAAATGAGGATTTCCAGCCATAAATTCATGTTTCTTGCCTTGACTTATATAGTTATTATCATGTATTCACCCTCATTCATTTTAATTTAATACTGTAGGTAATTTATTACATGGCTCGCATCTCTGGCGTCAACATTCCAACTAACAAAAGAATCCATGTTGCACTAACCTACATATTTGGAATAGGACCAAAGATTGCTGAAAATATATGTACAGAAGCATCAATTGATATCAGTAAAAGAGTGAATCAGTTAAATGATGATGAGGTTAATAAGATTAGAAAAATAATTGAAACACAACATTCTGTTGAAGGCGACCTGCGTAGAACAATTTCCATGAACATCAAGAGATTAACTGATTTAGGTTGTTATAGGGGTTTGCGTCATAGAAAAAAACTTCCAGTTCGAGGTCAAAGAACACATACAAATGCAAGAACTAGAAAAGGTAAGGCAGTTGCGATTGCTGGAAAGAAAAAAGTAACCAAAGGTTAATACATGGCTGAAAAGAAAAAAACTAAAACTAAAACTAAAATAAAAAGAAAGGTAACAAGTGGGGTTGCTCATGTTGTTTCATCGTTTAATAATACAATTATTACAATTAGCGATGAAAATGGAAATACACTTGCTTGGTCATCTGCAGGCCAAAAAGGTTTTAAAGGCTCAAGAAAATCAACTCCTTTTGCAGCTCAAGTTGCAGCTGAGGATGTTGGCACAAAGGCAAAAGAGTTTGGACTAAAGTCATTAAGAGTTGAGGTATCGGGACCTGGATCTGGTAGAGAATCTGCACTTAGATCTCTTCAAACTATTGGATATATCATAACTTCAATAAAAGATGTGACTCCCATTCCTCATAACGGATGTAGACCAAGAAAAAGAAGACGAGTTTAAATTATATAATACAAGGAGTATCGAGTGTTACAAAAAAATTGGATGGATTTAATTAAACCAAATAAAATGGATGTTAATGTTCAGGAAAATGACGGGCGTTTTGGAATTTTAACAGCTGAGCCACTAGAAAGAGGTTTTGGGCTAACATTAGGAAATTCTCTAAGAAGAATTTTATTATCATCTCTTCAAGGAGCAGCAATTACATCTATAAAAATTAAAGGTATAGTGCATGAATTTTCAACAATACCTGGTGTAAAAGAAGATTTGACTGACATCCTTTTAAATTTGAAAGCAGTAGGAATTAAAGTTCATTCTCCTGGGTTAAAAAAAATGTACATTAAAACTAAAGGTTCTGGTGAAGTTAGAGCCGGTAATTTTGAGACAGATTCAGAAACAGAAATAATGAATCCCGATCAAATTATCATGACTCTCGATAGCAATGCAGATGTAGAGCTTGAGGCTAATGTTGATACAGGAAAAGGTTACCTTTCTGCAGAAGTAGCTGAGGACGATAACAAAATAATTGGTGAAATTAAATTAGATGCAATGTTCAGTCCTATTATCAGAGCTTCTTATAAAGTTGAAAATAGTCGGGTTGGTCAAGTAACAGATTTTGATAAATTGATACTTGAAGTTGAAACAAATGGGGCAGTATCTCCGGATGATGCCATTGCTTTGGCATCAAGAATATTACAAGATCAATTACAGCCATTTATTAATTTTGATGAACCTGAAATAGAGCAAGATGTAAGCTCTCATGATAAATTATCATTTAATCCTAATTTACTTAAAAAAGTTGAAGAATTGGAACTTTCAGTCCGTTCTGCAAATTGTTTAAAAAATGATAATATAATTTATATTGGTGATCTTGTGCAGAAATCAGAGTCTGAAATGCTTAGAACACCAAATTTTGGAAGAAAATCACTTAATGAAATAAAAGAAGTATTGCAACAAATGGAACTAGGATTGGGTATTTCTGTACCAGATTGGCCACCAGAGAATATTGAAGAATTAGCAAAAAAATTTGAGGATCCATTTAATAAATAACTATAATGAAACATAATGTTACACAAAAAAAGTTAAATAGAACTACTTCACATAGAAAAGCTTTATTAATGAATTTATCCAATGCCTTGATAAAACATGAGCAAATTACAACAACTCTCCCTAAAGCAAAAGCACTAAGACCATTTGTTGAAAAAATTATTACTCTTGGCAAAAACGGAGATTTAACATCCAGAAGAAAAGCTATTTCTATCTTGCAGGATGATAAAAATATAAAAAAAATATTTGATATAATTGCTGATCGTTATAAAGAAAGATCGGGAGGATACACACGAATTGTTAAAATTGGCAACCGCTTTGGTGACAATGCGCCTACAGCAATAATTGAACTTGTTGATCGCGATGAACAAGTTAAGGGTAAGGACAGCGGCCCAGTTATTGAAAAGAAAATTTCTTCAGAAGAAGAAGGAAATTAATCTATCATTTTGATTAACTTTTTTTGGGTTGCAGCAGGAGGTGCCTTAGGTGCTAGTTTAAGATTTATTTCATCGAGTTTTTTTAATTTATTCTATCCTAACCTTCCAATTGGAACGTTTTTCATTAACGTTCTAGGGTCCTTCATTGTCGGATTACTAATCAATACTTTAGAAATGAGAAATTATTCAGAAATTTTTATTAAATATTTTTTAATTATTGGTGTTTTAGGCTCGTATACAACTTTTTCTGCTTTTTCCTATGAAGTGATTGAATTATATAACAACAAAAAATTTTTATTGTCCATTATTTATATATTGGCCTCAGTATTTTCTTGTATTGTTGCTGCTTACGCTGGTTATACTATAAATAAAGTATAGTTTTGAAAAAATTATTTATTGTAAATTCCGATTATCATGAGACTCGAATTGATAGATGGCTAAAAAATAATTTCTCTACGTTAAACCAAAGTTTTATTGAAAAAAACTTACGTAAAGGAAATATCAAAGTTAATGATTCTAAAATTGAAGCTAAGTATAAATTACTTCATAAGGACAAAATTATTATATTTAATTACTCGGAAGAAATTTATAGCCATGTTGCTAAACTAAGTAACAAAACAATTATACCTAAAAAATATTTAGAGTTATTTAATTCATCAATTATTTTTGAAAATAAAGATTTTTTGATCTTAAATAAATGGACCGGCATTGCAACTCAGGAGGGCAGCAAAATTAATATTTCCATTGATCATATAATTAAGCATTTTTCTGATAAATACAATTTAGTTCATCGTCTAGACCGCGAAACATCAGGTTTATTAATCATTGCAAAAAATCGTCAATCCACCAAATTTTTTGGCAAACTATTTAAAGAACATAAAATTAGTAAAGTATATCTTGCAATATGTCACGGGCATCCAAAGAATCCAGAATCAGAAATTAACTTTTCAATTGCTGCGAAGAACAAAAATAACAAGAGATCAAATTCAATTACACGTTACAAAGTTTTACAAACTAAGAATAAATTAAGCAAAATATTGTTTGCTCCTAAAACAGGTAAGACACATCAAATAAGAATTGTTTCCCAGCATTTAGGTTGTCCAATTGTTGGCGATACTAAATATAATAAACAAAATAAATACAATTTTGAGAAATTGAAATTGAATGCACATATGCTACAATTTTATATGAATGATAACAAATATGAGTTTACTTCTAAGTTGCCAACAGATTTTTTAAACTTTTTTCGTAATAACAATTTAAAGTTAGTTTCTGGAAAAGAATTAAAAATTTTTTTAAACATTGCTTAATTCTTTCAAAAAATTTTGTAAATACATTTTATCAAAATTCTCTTGGGATAAATTTGATTCTAAATCTTCTGTAGATGTGGATTCATAATTTTTAAGACCACAAGCATTAATATTCTTATAAAATTTTAATTTAGGATTTATATTAAAGCTTAATCCATGATAAGTTACCCATTTTTTAATTCTTAACCCAATAGCTCCAATTTTTTTTTCTTTTAACAATGAACTGTTCTTGGTTCTAGTAACCCAAATACCAACTCTATCAGGATAAGTAGTTGCTTGTATGTCTAAGTTTGCAAGAAGTTTAATTGCTGATATTGATATTAAATCAATGAATTTGCGAACATCTTTTTTTCGATTATTTAAATTGATTAGAAAGTAAACAATTCGTTGACCTGGGCCATGATAAGTAGTTTTCCCCCCTCTATTTGTTTTAATTATGGGCACATTCGAGTGTGTTATAATTTCATTTTCATCACTGCTTGTACCAGTTGTGTACATATGATCATGATTAAGAAACCAAATTAGTTCTCTATCCTTATTACATATTATTTTTCTTACTCTGTCCTCCATAAATTTTATTGCTTCTGCATAATTAATTAATTCATTTGATGTTATTATTTCTATATTTTCTTTTGTGTAAATTTTTTTCATTGGTTGATACTTAATATCCTATCTGATAGGTAAACTCTATTAATTCTGCGGCTGTGGCGGAACTGGTATACGCGCAGCGTTGAGGTCGCTGTGGGATTTATCCCGTGGAAGTTCAACTCTTCTCAGCCGCACCAATTGGATTTTTTATGAATGTACAAAACAATACAGATCATATTTCAACTAAAGATAGTTCTTTAGATCTAAATCTTAAGAAGCTTCACCTCTGTATTGCAAAGAACAACTCGTCAGAATTAATACAATTTGTCAAGGATTTGCATAATGCTGATATTGCTGAAATTATTCAAAATCTTGATGATGATACTCGATTGGAATTCATTAAAAGAATAAAAGAAAATTTTGATCCAGAAATTCTAACTTATCTTAACGAAAGTATAAGGGAAGAAATAATTGAACTTTTGGATATTAAACAATTAGCAACAAATGCATCAGAATTGGATGTTGACGATGCCGTTGATGTAATTGAAGATCTCGAAGAATCCGATCAGGAGGCTTTCTTAGACAACCTTCCAGAATCCGAAAGAAAACTTATTGAAGAGGGATTAAATTATCCCGAAGACAGTGCCGGAAGGTTGATGCAAAGAAAATTTTTATCAGTAAGTGATGAATGGAACGTTGGAGAGACCATTGATTTTTTAAGAACTAACAAAAAAAAACTGCCTGAAGATTTTTATGAAATTTATTTAACCAATGAGGACAACAAAATTTCAGGAATTGTTCCCCTTGGTCGATTGATGGGCTCAAATAGAATTATAAAATTAGAAAATATTAAACATAAGATCACCCGAACCGTTAATGTTTTTACGGATCAGGAAGAAGTGGCTTATCAATTCAATAAATATGCGATGGTCAGTGCCCCAGTGGTTAATGAAAATAATGAGATAATTGGTTCTGTTACAGTTGATGATGTCGTTGATGTTATTGAGGAAGAAAGGGAAGAGGATATTTTGAAATTAGGGGGCGTAGGCCAGGCTGATATTTATGATGCCGTTATTGATACAACAAAATCCCGTTTTTCATGGCTGCTAGTTAATTTGATGACGGCTATCATTGCTTCGATTGTAATAGGCTTTTTTCAAGCCTCTATTGAAAAAGTTGTTGCCTTGGCAGTCTTAATGCCGATTGTCGCATCAATGGGAGGAAATGCAGGAACACAAACACTTACTGTGTCAGTACGTGCATTGGCGATGAAAGAATTAACTGCTTCCAATGCGTTTAAGATTGTGAGCAAAGAGACCTTTGTGGGCGGTATTAATGGTTTTATTTTTGCTTTAATTATCGGTTTGTTATCTGCTTATTGGTTTGAAGATACTTTGCTGGGATTTGTTATTGCCTTAGCTATGATTTTAAATCTAATTATTGCTGGATTAGCAGGAACTTTAATTCCACTAACATTAAATAAATTTAATATTGATCCCGCACTAGCTTCAGGCGTTATACTTACAACAATCACGGATGTATTTGGTTTTTTATCATTTTTAGGTTTGGCAACTATTGTAATTATCTAAAAGTAAACTTGAAGGGTAATAGAATTTAGTTTAATTGGAATGTAGAAAAAAATATTATGAAAAATAATACAGCACTAATTAATTTACTTTTTCCAACTCAGGGTGCTAGCACTTATATAAAAAATATTTTACTGATATTGTTTGGCACTATATTATTAGCAATATCTTCTAAGATACAAGTTCCTTTTTGGCCTGTTCCAATGACAATGCAAACATTTATAGTTTTTTTAATTGGCATGACTTATGGATGGCGTTTATCTTTTTTTACTCTTTTGGCTTACTTAGTTGAAGGAGCACTCGGCTTGCCTGTTTTTGCAAAAGGCGGTGGACTGATGTATTTAACCGGACCAACAGCTGGTTATTTGTATGGTATGCTTGGTGCAGCAACTTTAATGGGGCTTTTATCAGAAAAAGGTTATTCTCAATCGTATTTCAAATGTTTTATTGCCTTAATATTGGGTTCAATTGTAATTTTTGCTTTTGGCGTAGGATATTTAGGATCGATTATAGGATATGATAAAGCATTAAGTGCAGGTCTCATGCCTTTTGTTCCAAGTGAGTTTTTTAAAATTGCTCTTGCTTTAGTATTGATACCCTCTTTTACTAAATTCTTAAATAAATAGTTTTTCTAAATGAAAATTGGAATTGATTTGGGTGGTACCAAAACTGAGGGGATTCTTATAGACAATGAAGGAAAAGAATTAATTAAGACACGTATTAAAACACAAAAAAATTATCAAGGAACAATTGATGGAATTATTTCTGTTGTTTATGAATTTGAAAAAAATTTTGGAGAAGTGGATTCTGTAGGAATAGGAATGCCAGGAGCTATTTCAGCAGATTCTGCCTTAATAAAAAATGCAAACTCCATATGGTTGAATGGCAAACCATTAAAAAAGGATTTAGAAAATAAATTACAAAGAAAAATTAATTTGGAAAATGACGCTAATTGTTTTGCTTTATCTGAGGCAGTTGATGGAGCAGGTAAGGGACACTCTGTTGTTTTTGGTGTAATATTAGGAACAGGCGTTGGAGGCGGGATTATTATAAATCAAAAAGTCTTGCAGGGTCGCAACAAAATTAGTGGTGAGTGGGGACATATAACACTGCCCAATAGAACTGAAGTTGAAAAAAAATACAATAAAAAATGCTATTGTAAAAAGGAAGGCTGTATGGAAACATATGTATCTGGACCTGGTTTTGCAAACATTTATAATTTAAGACATAATGCAAATCTAGATTCTCACGAAATCATTAATGGATATCCTGGCGATCAGAAGAGTTTGATAGCTTTAGAGAATTATGTTGATCATCTTACAAGGGGTCTCTCTGTAGTAATTAATATTCTAGATCCTGACATCATAGTTTTAGGAGGAGGAATGTCTAATGTTGATTATATTTATGCCAACATAAATGATCAGCTGAAACAATACGTGTTCACAGATACCTGCCATACAAAAGTGGTTAAAAACTTTCATGGAGATTCTGGAGGGGTTAGGGGAGCTGCTTGGTTAAGCTAAATACCTGCAAACCAAAACAATTTGGATGACTTTTAATCGACCTTCTTGATATTGATATTAATTATTTGTTGCTTTATTAAGAATTTTCTTTTTAAGAATACATACTTTTGATAAATTATATGAAAAAATTAATTATTATTTTTTTTATTTTCACTAATCCATTGTTTGCTCAAACAATACAGCCTTTAACTAATTATTCTTTTGAAGATTTAGTTGAAAATGAAAATGCAAATCATTTTGTATTGGAAGGGTGTATCTCTTTATATTCAGCTATAACAGAACTAACTAAAAAAAGGTATCCAGAAATGGCAAATGAATTCTTTGAAATTGCTAATACCCTGTATCCTTATGGCATCATTTCTTTATCAAAGACAAAAAAAATATCTTATGAAGAAGCAGAGAAATTTTTTTTTACAAATGTGAATACTCTTACTAACGAATACATAGATGAGATGAGCAGAAATGGAGAAAAAAATGGAAGTTATTTTAAGGGGAGTTTTATAGGAGACGATCTTTTTTTCTGCCATGAAGTTACAAAATCATTCAACCTTGTAATTTCTGAATCAGTAACCAACACTAACTAATTGGTTTTTTTCTTTTGATAATATAAGTACCACTTTTATGAAGTTCTAAAAACCATCCAGATTCAATAACCAAAGTTGTAGTATCTTCCTCAACCACAGCGGGTCCATCTATTAAATTACCAGGGCTTAATTTATTACCATCATATACAGGTGTTTTTAATGAATTACCTTTTTCTGAAAAAATTAAATTTCTGGATATTTTCAATGCATCATTTATTTGACCTTTATTTTCCAATTCTGAGTAATTAGGGCGATCTATCCTTCCATAAATAGTACTTTCTATATTAACTAATTCCACCGGGCTGTCTTTTTCAGAATAAGTGTAAAGTTCTTCGTGCCTGTTATGAAATGCTTCCTTGATATTTTCTAAAGTTTCTTCAGTTATTTCAAAAAAATCAATGTTTACCGTACATTCGTGTATTTGACCTACATAACGCATTTCTAAACTTCTATATGTGTTTATTTTTTTTTCTTCAAAACCATCTTTATTTAAATGTTCAATTCCTTTGGATTCAATTTCCTTAAATGTCTTGTTTATTTTTTCAGCCGCTTTTATTGAATCCAGTCTTGTAGGAATGGTTGCCATATAATTGTATTTTACATCTGAAATAATTTGTCCATAAGCGCATAATCCTGATGATAATTTTGATACAATTACAGTATCAATGCCCATCTCTTTAGCCAGGGCAGTAATATGGGCTCCTGTTGCTCCGCCTCCAGCAACAAGTACAAAATCACGTGGATCATATCCCCTTTCTACAGTTACTCTGCGAATACCATTAACCATGTTACTGTTTACTATTGTAAATATTCCGTAAGCAGCTTTTTCAACTTCCATACCAAGAGGTTTGGCAATATTTTTTTCAATAGAATTAAAAGCATTTTCATAATTTAACGGAAGTTTTCCTCCTATTAATCCATCAGGATTTAAATATCCCAGTACTAGATTCGCATCTGATACAGTTGGCTTCTCACCGCCCTTACTATAACAAGCGGGTCCAGGGTTTGCCCCTGCACTTTGAGGACCTACCTGAAGCAAGCCCATTTCATCTATCCATGCAATAGAACCTCCTCCCGCACCAAGAGTTTCAACATGTATCATCGGAACACCAATACGATATCTTAAAAAATCTACATTTTTATTTAAATTTGTACTTCCACCTTTAGTTAGAGTTATATCAAACGAAGTACCTCCCATATCAACCGTTATTACATTTTTATATTTAAAAGGGTTTGCAATAGATAATCCTGCTATAGGCGCTGATGCTGGACCAGAATTTATTGCATATACAGATCTATCGGTCATCACTTCACCCGTAGCTAAACCTCCATTTGATTGAAAATAGCGCACATTATTCTCTCCACCTAAACTTATAAAATATTCATTTATTGCTGAAACATAACTTTTCAACGTTGGGGACAAGTACGCATTTGTAACCGCTGTAGAAGTTCTCGTATACTCTCTTATTTGCGGATATAGTCTACTGCCTACTGTAATAAATGCATTAGGCATCATTTCTCTCACTATTTTTTCAGCTATAATTTCATGAGAAGGATTTAATACTGACCAAATAAAAGAAATAGCAATACTATTTACACCTTCATCAACAAAAATTTTACATGCCTCTCTAACATCATCTTCATTGATAGAAATTTTAACTTTTCCATTTGATAGAATGCGTTCACGGATACCTTTTCTTAGAAATCGTGGTGACAACATTACAGCTGGAGGATAATCAGGGTCATAACGATATCCATCTTCTTTATGACCTAGTCTTATTTCTATTGAATCTTCATGTCCTTCTGTACATATTAATCCTACCGGAGATCCTTTATGTTGGATTAGTGCATTAAGACCAACAGTGGTTCCATTAATACATAAGTCAGATTGTGAAATTATATCTGAAGGATTTATTTCCAAATCCTCAGAAATTATTTTTAGACCATCCTCTATGGCTTTTATTGGATCATCTGGGGTTGATGGAGTTTTGTAAATTTTTATATTTCCAGACTTATCAGCTAGAACAAAATCAGTAAAAGTCCCGCCCGCATCAATCCCTAATCTGTAATGCGTGCGCATTATATTTTAATTAGAATCTTGATCAGAAAAAATAACACCATAATCTTCCTTGGCACCATTTTTTGATACAAGACCATTTTTTACATCCATAATTACTTTTTCTAATGGTCTTTCTAGCGGATTGCCAAAACCTCCACCACCAGGATTTATATTAGCGAGTCTTTGTCCAGGTGAAATGGTTTCAATAATATTTTTTTTTATAACTTCAACTTTTCCATTTCTCTTAATCTCAACCCTCCCAACTTTGTTTTCAAGTAAAGTTGAAAATGCGCCAGCAGACCCCAGAGAGGGGTATTTTCTTCCTTCTCCAAACATTATAAAAGTCATTGGTTGATCAAGAGGTTCCACTTCCCAGCAAGTTCCCGAACCACCCCGAAATTTTCCTGCACCACCAGAGTCTGTTACTAAACTGTATCGATGTATAATAATTGGGTAAGAATATTCAATTAACTCAACATCACCCGAAGACAGTGCACCCATGCAGCATTCTGGTCCACAGGCATGCCATCCATCCTGTGTTGGCGTGGCGCCGGCACCAGATATTAAAGTTGCTAGTACCATTGTAACATACTCCTCATTATTCCTCGTATCGAAGCCGGTAATATTACATCCGTTAGAATGACCCCATGAAGCACTTACTTTATCTGGAGCAGCTTTTTCAAAAGCTAATCGCACAGCATCAGTGAGGGTTTCCATGGGTGTGGTTGTGCAGTTTACATGAGGAGCAGGTATTTCAGCATTGCATAAGGTTCCTTTTGGACCCATATTGACATTAACGCATCTGTAGAGCCCTTCGTTATAAGGCGGAGGTAACTGCGCAAACATCATTAAACCTAAATAAACCCCAGAATAAGAATTCCCCTCATAAGAATTAATAAAATAGGGAACTTGGGGAGGACTGGAAATTTCAATTTCACATGAATCTTCTTTAATTGTTAAATTTGCAGTTATGTCTAAATCGCCTAACCCATGGCCTGCGTCTTCAAGAGTTGCTGTTCCTGTATATTCTCCATTTGGAATCTGCTTAATTAATGTTCGCATATGTTTGTCAGCCATTGATAACAATTCCTCAATACACAAATTTACCTTTTCAAGGCCATATTTTTTAATAAGGTTGATGAGATTTTTTTCTCCTAACTGACAAGCGCCAATTAATGCTTTAAAGTCGCCTTCCTGGTTCCTCCGAGCTCTCATATTTGTTAAAATCATATTTAAAATGTCATCCCTTTGCCTGCCTTTTTCCCAGAGTTTTATTGGGGGCACTCGCAGCCCCTCTGCAAAAATTTCGGTTGCTTCAGGATTGTAACTTGCAGGTACGGGACCCCCGGCATCTGTTAAATGACCTTTACATACAGTCCAAAACACATGCTTACCTTCAAAAAAAACGGGCTTATAAAAACACATATCAAGTATATGACTGCCATTATAAGCAGGATCATTGTGTAAGATTAAATCCCCTTCATGTATTTCACCAGAAAAAAAATTAGCTACAGCTTTCATAGCAGGCATTAATGATCCAAGATGAATAGGAATGTCCTGACCCTGCAATATCATTTCTGGAGTGGCATTAAACAAAGAAGTTGAGTAATCTCTTGCCAAATTAAGAACACTTGATCTTGAAGTTTTTTCCAGAGACAAGGTCATTTCTCTTTGGGTGGTTTCCAAAATTCCTCGGACAACGGAAAGGGTAATAGGATCAACTTTCATCATAAAATATAATTAAAATTATTCTTTCTTTTTAAGGTTTATTTACGTGCAGCCTTTTTTTGGAATTTTAGAATCTTTACATTCATCAGTTTTAGATTCTTTCTTTT
>Ga0209445_1000118_pt1 | contig 42075 bp, 39 predicted proteins | sample MarorgKNORR_S2LV_4_FD_188223 | JGI IMG/M metagenome (GOLD analysis project Ga0209445, IMG submission 188223) | Marine microbial communities from the Southern Atlantic Ocean, analyzing organic carbon cycling - NADW_A/KNORR_S2/LV (SPAdes) (version 2) | ecosystem: Environmental > Aquatic > Marine >... | reverse complement strand
GATCAGGCCCGCCGGATTCTGCAACGTCAACAACCTATTCGAGATCAACAGTGAACAGGCATCGGCGCTCGAAGTTGTCCGCGGACCGGCGAGTGCACGATTCGGCGGCAACGCGCTGCATGGCGTGATTAACTCAATTTCTTTCACCCGCAATGAATCGACCCAAGCCGCAATCGAAGTCGGATCGTACGACTACCTACAAGGTCGTTTATCCGCGGGTTCAGACCGCTTTCAGCTTAACGCAAATGGAAGCCGAAGCAATGGTTACCGCGACGACACTGGGTATGACCAATATAAAGTCACCTCCAACCTGTCGACCAACGCGGGGAGTTGGAAAGCCATCCATACGCTCTCCGCATCCCGCTTAAACCAAGAAACAGGGGGTTACGTAAAAGGCGAGCTCGCGTACGAAGATGCGACGATACGACGCACCAACCCCAACCCCGAGGCCTACCGTGATGCAGCTTCATTGAGGATCGCGAGCCACTGGAATCTCGAGCAGAGCGAACGAGAGTGGTCAGTGGCTCCTTATCTACGCCGCTCGGATATGGAATTTCGACAGCATTTCCTCCCTGGAAAACCTTTAGAGAACAATGATCAAACAAGTTTCGGTGTCCTCGCCCGCGTGAAAGGCTCCTCCACGAATATCCGCTGGATGGCAGGTGCTCACGTCGAGACGATGCGTGGCGCGCTGTCAGAACAACAGGATCAACCGACCACCGGATCCGCCTATTTGGTCGGGACCCGACCCGAGGGCACGCACTACGACTACGAGATATCGAGTTTCTTGATGGCAGCTTTTTATGACCTTGGTTGGGAGATTGCTGAAAACGTCGAACTCATTCACAGCATGCGATTGGAGCGTCTTAACTACGATTACGATAATCGGCACCTCGATGGAAACAGTCGCGATGACGGCAGCGCATGCGGATTTGGGGGTTGTCTGTACACCCGTCCGGCTGATCGTGAAGACGATTTCACGGACGTCGCCGGTCGCATTGGCATCCGTTGGGAGGCCAACCCGAGGTTAAAACTCTACGCCCTGACCGGAATCGGTTTCAGACCACCGCAAGCGACCGAACTTTATCGCCTTCAGAGCGGCCAAACCGTTACAAGTCTAACGACTGAGTCACTACGCTCTCTCGAAATCGGGGTCAACGCAACAAAAGGTCGACTCGATGTTGATGTCAGCACCTATCTCGAACGCACTAACAACCTGATCTTCCGCGACGCAGACGGTTACAACGTCAGCGATGGGAAAACGCGATCCAGCGGCATCGAAACGGATCTCGCGTTTCACCCGAACGACGTCCATACTCTCGCGCTCGTCGCGTCCTATGCTCGGCACCGATACGATTTCACGCGAAACGCATCGCGCGGTGAGACGATTATTTCTGGCAACGACGTTGATACTGCCCCTAGGTGGTTAGCGAGCGCGCATTGGCGGTCCCGATTCACCGAACGCGCCACCTCCGAATTTGAACTCAGTCATATCGGATCGCACTTCATCAATGCAGCCAACACCGCGAAATATTCGGGACACACCTTGCTCAACTGGCGCGGCAACTACGAGCTTTCCAACAACGTCCGTTTATTCGCGCGAATCATCAATTTGCTCGATAAGGAATACGCTGACCGCGCGGATTACGCCTTTGGGAGTTATCGATATTTCCCCGGTCTACCCCGGCAGTTTTACGTAGGCGCGGAGGTAAAGGTCAACTGATCAACACTGCGTAAACCCATGGCGCTGACTAAGCCAGCAAGTGTCCTAACCATCTGGAAAAACCCCGGCCCATGACCGTTCATCGCATTCTCGTTGGTACTTATACACAGAACGATGCACTGGGTATTTACTGGGCCTCGTTCAACGATAAGAACGGCCAATTTGAGAGCCGGGGACTCGCAATTGAATCCGAGAGCCCTGCTTTTCTTTGTCGTATCGACAATCACGTCTACGCAGTCAACGAAGCAGAGAAAGGTGGTGTTTCCGCTTTCGAACTTCGCGCGGACACACTACGTTTCATTAATCGCCAATCGTCGTTGGGTTCTTTGCCTTGTCATATAACGGCCGGCCGTCAATGGATCGCGGTCGCAAATTATGGAAGTGGCAGCGTCGCCGTCTTTCGGCGTGAGTCCGACGGCGCAATTGGCCAAAAAACGAGCTACGTCGCGCATGAAGGAAGCGGACCCGTTCGTGATCGACAACAATGCGCGCATGCCCATGAAGTACGCCTGGTATCCGACACCGAGTTACTGGTTCCGGATCTCGGTGCAGATCGCGTGTACCAGTACCGGATTAGCCCGCGCGGGGTGTTGAATATCGATCCGTCGACAACCGCCATTGAGCCCGGGTCAGGACCCCGACACATTGTCGCCCATCCTCAACACCCCCTCTATTATTTACTCAACGAACTGAGCAACATCATCGCCGTCTTACACCGCAACGATGTCCGCCACGACCAAGAGTTCGTTAGCACACTTCCCGACGACTATCGTGGCTCGAGTACAACTGCAGAAATTCAGTTGAGTGACGATGGTCGATTCATCTACGCATCAAATCGAGGTCATGACTCGGTAGTCACGATGGCTCTAGATGATCGCGGTTTACCTTGTGCGCCGTCTTGGGTCCCCACGCACGGAGAACACCCGCGCTTTTTCTGTTTCGACCCTACGCGAAAGTGGCTATTGGTCGCGAACCAACAATCAGACAATGTTGCTGTTTATCCCGTTGTTACCGGTCGACCAACGGAGGCTGCGAGCATAGCCAGCATCCCCACTCCGACCTGTCTGCTATTTATCTAATGTGCTTGGCTTCTACGAAGTTGCGCGCGCGATTTATACAGTAACCGTATAGGTCCTCGCCGCGGTGTTGTGAAATAGGTCCGACTTTTCTTCGGCCGAAAAACCGGCCGTAATACGTTTAAACGAGTTCCACAACACGTTGTACGAGCAGCTTGTTTTGTCGACCGGAAAATTACTTTCGAACATACACCGTCCTACACCGAACTGTTCAATCATGTGCAAATAGTAATCTCGCGTAGTTGATTCCAACGCTTTCGACGATGCCGGTTCAGCCGCCTTGTGGAACCCAAATCCATTGATCGGCATAACCAATCCACCCAACTTGGCAACAACGTTTTCGCATCGTGCGAGCTCAGTTACTGCCGCTTTCCAGTATAAAAAGATTTCGTCGCGCTTGCCTTGATAGGGACCGATGCCCAATGGGCCACCAAAATGATCAAAAACGATAGGTTGTTCCGGAAACGCGCGAGCGAGCGCGGTAAGTTCGTCGATCTGCGAGTGATATAGCCACGCGTCAAAGGTCAGATCACGCTTTCCCAATTCACTGAACCCCTCGCGAAAAACCTTGTCCCCAAGAAGTTTCTCCGGTGGGGACGTGTGCGAATTACGGATATCGTTGCTTGCATCCCAACCCGTTGCATGCCGAACGCCACGAAATCGACCGCTCGCAGCCATGTGTGCGTCCAAAACATCGCCAACGGCAGTCCCCATCGACAGATCCGCAAAACCAATGATCGATGCACATGCCCTCGTCTCACCGTACAGCCCGCTAGCGCTCATAGCCGCGATGCCGTTGACAAACTCCGTCTCACCGACTGGCCTAAAAACCTTTGGCCCCGCAGCCCTATACATCGCACCACATTCCATGAAAACGGTTGAAACCACATTGTGTCCGCTGTTGGTATCTTCGAGTAGCTCGTCGAGTAGGTAACGACTTTCGGGATAATCCCAAAGATGGTGGTGGGGATCACAGATCGGGAGATCTGGTTCAAGCGTTTCCTCAACGACCTGATCTAGCCATGCATGTCGGTCCATAAAATTCCTCCTCAAAACATAAGCTTGGAAAAATCAGTTAAGGGTAAGTCACCACCGATCGAATTGATTTGCCTTCGTGCATCAAATCGAACGCATCATTTATGTCATCCAAAGGCATCGTGTGGGTAATCAAATCATCAATATTAATCTTGCCGTCCATGTACCAATCAACAATACCTGGCACGTCGGTCCGTCCCCGTGCACCTCCAAACGCCGTACCGCGCCAGACGCGGCCTGTGACCAGCTGGAAAGGTCTCGTTGAAATCTCCTCACCCGAAGCCGCAACGCCAATGATGATGCTTTCACCCCATCCCTTGTGACAGCACTCGAGGGCTTGGCGCATGACTTCAACCTTACCGATGCACTCGAAAGAATAATCCACACCGCCGTTAGTAAGGTCGACGATGGATCCGACCACGTCACCCGTATCCGTTGGATTGATGAAATCCGTCATGCCAAATTTTTCTGCAAGCGAACGCTTCTCGGCGTTAACGTCGACTCCGATAATACGATCCGCGCCTACAATCCGTGCTCCTTGAATGACGTTAAGACCAATACCTCCAAGTCCGAACACGGCAACGCTGGATCCCGGTTCGACTTTCGCCGTGTTCATGACGGCTCCGAGCCCCGTGGTGACTCCGCATCCGATGTAGCAAACCTTGTCGAAGGGCGCATCTTCCCGGATTCGAGCAACTGCGATTTCGGGGAGCACCGTGTAATTCGAAAAAGTTGACGTGCCCATGTAGTGGAACAGCCTTTCACCGTCGCGGGAAAAACGCGACGTTCCATCCGGCATCAGTCCCTGACCCTGCGTCTCGCGAATAGCACCGCAAAGGTTTGTTTTTCCGGATCGACAGAATTCACACTGTCTGCATTCTGGGGTGTACAGCGGTATCACATGATCGTCTTTGGCCACGCTGGTCACGCCGGATCCGGTGTCGACCACTACACCTGCGCCCTCGTGCCCCATGATGGAAGGGAACAACCCTTCGGGATCAGCTCCCGACAATGTATAGGCATCGGTGTGACAGATGCCAGTCGCCTTAATTTCAACAAGCACCTCACCGGGTCCCGGCCCGTCAAGTTGCACCGTCTCGACCGACAAGGGTTTCCCCGCCTCATTGGCTACTGCCGCACGTACGTCCATAGCTACCACTCCCACACAAAGCGCCCTCGAGGCTACAATGCCGGCCCGTCATCGAGCAAGAACCGATGTCAGAGCAACCAAGAGGATGGTCACGCTACGTACCGATCGTTAGCGTGATTGCTAGTTACCGTCGAGAAGACTTGAACTATGATCTCGTCGCGGGACTCGTCGTCGGAATCGTCACTGTTCCTCAGGCGATCGCATACGCATTCTTGGCCGGACTCCCGCCCGAGGCCGGGTTGTACGCCTGCCTCCTCCCGATGGTTTTGTACGCCCTTCTAGGGTCGTCGCGGCAGCTCGTGGTCGGACCCGTCGCGGTTGCCGCACTGATGGTCGCAGACGCGATCAAGGATCACGCGGACCAATTCGGCAATGACCCGATTGGAATCGCGACCGTTCTATGTATGCAAGCAGGGCTCTTACTGTGGCTTCTACGGATCTTTCAACTCGGCGGGATCGTCAACATCTTGAGCCGTCCAGTGATAAGCGGTTTTATCAACGGAGCCGTTATTCTCATCGTCATTAGTCAAATTCCAGCACTTACAGGAATTCCGGCAACTCCAGCGGCGGGACCACTATTCGACTTTGCCTCTATGGCAGAGCGGATTCGCGACGCTCATGCTTTTACGATCGCGATCGGTTTGGCGTCACTGCTTCTCCTCTGGTTATTTCCCCCGCTCGTCAAACGCTTATTACCGCGTCCGAAGGGGCCTCGTAAAGACAGCGCCATCTTGCGCACTGGCCCGATATTCGTGGCGGCAGGGAGTATTCTCCTTGTGTTGGTCGCTGGATTTGAGACGCCATCCGTCGGCTACATTCCGGCAGGCTTGCCATCGATCAAGGCTCCTCCATTTGATTTGGATCTATGGATCGATCTAGCCCCATCCGCAGCGTTGATCGCCATCGTTGCGTACGTCGAGAGCTTTTCGGTCGGTTCAACGTTAGCGAGCCGGCAACGCAAACGAGTCAACAGTCATCAGGAACTCATCGCGCTTGGCGCTGCCAACCTGGGTGCAGCATTCACAGGCGCATACCCGGTCGCTGGAAGTTTTTCGCGCTCCAGTGTCAACTACGCCGCCGGGGGTCGCACTCCCGTCTCGAGCATCGCTTCCGCTCTGGTTATCCTGATCTCTCTCCTATGGTTTACGCCACTGTTTCAAATACTTCCGCATGCGGTTCTCGCGGCGATCATCATTGTTTCCGTGGTCGGGTTGGTAGAATTTAAAGACCTTAAAACTCACTGGCGCTTCTACCGTCTAGACGTCGTGACGCATGTCGTGACACTCGCCAGTGTCCTAGCATTCGGCGTCGAGACCGGTCTCTTGACGGGCGTGTGCGTCTCGATACTTCTTTTCATACGACGTTCTAGCCGTCCCCAAATCACCATCGTTGGGCGACTAGGCGACTCCACCCACTTTCGAAATATCGAACGTTACGACGCAGAAACCTGGCCCAAGGTCGTTGCATTGCGAGTCGACGAAAGTCTCTATTTCGCCAACGCCAATCGCGTCGAAGACCGAGTCCTGAAAATCGTCGAGACTCACCACGAAGCACAGCACATCCTTCTTGTGTGCAGCTCCATTAATTTTATTGACACCTCGGGCCTCGAGATGCTGCGTCGAATTAACGAAAGTCTGCGTTCCGCATCAATCAAGCTTCATCTCTCTGAAATTAAAAGCCCACTATCGGATCGGCTCGCCGACACCGCGTTTGCACAAGAACTAAGCGGCCAAATATTCTTCACCACGGACGAGGCGATCCAAATACTTGACCAGGACACTGCCGCCGGGGCAATCGAGAACCCTTGACTGTGGACGCGCGGCACAACACGTTGGTAGCCTCCAAAAATAGGGTGGAGGACTGATTATGTATCCGGGGCACTGGGCAACGATATTTCCCGATAAACCTGCGGCCATCGATACCGCAAACGGGGTAACCATAACGTACCGTGAGTTGAACGATCGTTCCAACCGTTTGGCTCAACTGATGTGGGACCGCGGTTTAAGACCCGGTGATCACGTCTCCATCTTTATGGAAAACAATCTGGCATATTTCGAAGTGCTGTGGGCAGCGCTTCGGTCCGGGCTCTATTTCACCTCGGTGAACCGTTACTTAACAACCGAGGAAGCCGGATATATTGTCGAGAACTCTGAATCGCAGGTGTTAATCACCTCAACCGGGGTCGCAGAAGTCGCCGCAGATCTGCCTCTGTACGCTCCGAACTGCCATACCTGGCTCTGCGTCGGCGGCTCCTTGGACGGCTATGAAGATTATGAAGCCGGTATCAACGCCCTTCCCGCGCAACCTTTGGAGCAAGAACCAGCGGGAACATTCATGCTATACAGTTCTGGCACCACGGGGAGGCCCAAAGGAATTCTCCGTCCACTGCCAGAGGGTTTAATTTCCAGTGCTGACAATTTAGTTGGCGGTCTTCTCAGTGGCTTATGGCAGTTCGACGAAAACGTCGTCTACCTCTCGCCCGCGCCGCTCTATCATTCTGCTCCACTTAGTTTTTCGTCAGGTACGCAAGCCTTGGGTGGCACCGTCGTAATGATGCACCGCTTCGATCCGATACAAGCATTACACGCTATTGAGGATTACCAAGTTACCCACAGCCAATGGGTCCCAACAATGTTTTCACGAATGCTCAAACTCCCCGAAGCAGATCGTTCGGGCTTTAACCTGTCATCTCACAAAGTCGCCATCCACGCAGCTGCGCCGTGCCCGCCCGACGTCAAACGCCAAATGTTTGATTGGTGGGGATCCATTATTTATGAATATTACGGTGGCACCGAATTAAATGGGTTTACGCATTGCGGCCCGGAAGAATGGCTCGCCCATCCAGGGACCGTAGGGCGTTCCCTCTTGGGGACGATTCATATATGTGACGAAGAGGGAACCGAACTCCCCGTTGGCGAGTCCGGTATCGTTTACTTCGAATTGGAGAAGATGCCGTTTGAATACCTCAAAGATCCCGACAAGACTCGAGAAGCGCAACATCCCGAGCACGCCAACTGGACCGCCCTCGGCGACATTGGCTATGTCGACGAAGAAGACTATCTCTACCTTACCGACCGCGCGACGTTTATGATCATTTCCGGCGGAGTCAACATCTATCCACAAGAAATCGAAGACGCCATGATCATGCACGACAAAGTCGCCGACGTGGCAGTCATCGGCGTTCCCAACGCCGAAATGGGAGAAGAAGTGAAGGCGATTGTTCAGCCAGCAGCGGGCATAGAGACTGATGAAGATCTGGCGGAAGAACTACTCCACTACACAAGAGAAAGAATTGCACACTACAAGTGCCCGAAAAGTGTCGACTTTCGGGCTGAGTTACCGAGGTTGCCCACCGGCAAGCTGTACAAGCGACTGCTTAAAGACGAATACTGGGGCAAAACCGGTTCCCGGATCGTGTAAGCCAACGACGTCGTTTCGCGCGCACGCATTCAATTAGGATCGATCTATGGATAAGGTAAAAGAAGACATCGCCCACTTCGTTGATACCCATGCGTCTGCGTTATTAGAGGTATCGCACGCGATTCATGCAAATCCAGAACTTGCGTTCAAAGAGTACGAGGCGAGCGCCCTTCTGACACGTACGTTGGAACATCACAAACAGCATGTGAATTCGAAGGTTTACGGTCTCGAAACCGCGTTCGAAGCGCAGATTTCAGCCGATAGCGGACCAAGAATCGACATCCTAGCCGAGTACGATGCCTTACCCGGAATTGGCCACGCCTGCGGGCACAATATTATTGCAACTTCGGCGTTAGGGGCTTTCCTGGCACTTAAATCCGTAGACGCGTCCTTACGCGGTAGCGTTCGACTGCTTGGAACACCGGCAGAAGAGCGTGGCGGTGGCAAAGAAGTGATGGCGCGCAACGGGGCCTTCGATAAAACCGACGCAGCGATCATGATGCACCCCGCCGGTATCAACCTGGCGACGATGCCGTGTATCTGTGTCGCCGAAGTACGCGCGGTCTATCAGGGACGATCGGCGCACGCATCGGCTATGCCACATCGCGGGGTCAACGCCCTGGATGGTTTGCTCCTTGCTTACCAAGCCATATCCAATTTGCGTCAGCACATCCAACACACCGAACGCATCCACGGCATCATCACAGAAGGAGGTCAAGCTCCCAACATCGTCCCCGATCGGGCATCCGGCGAGTTTTACGTTCGCGCCGCCAACGCCAACGAACTTGAAGTATTGAAACCCCGAGTACAAGCATGTTTTGAAGCGGGCGCGAAGGGTTCCGGAAGCGATGTTGAAACCACGTGGGGAGAAGTCGATTACCTCGATCTAAATACCAATTGGCCCTTGGCCGAACGTTTCCAACACAATGCTGAAGCCTTAGGCCGCGACTTTTTTCCCTATGAGAAACTAGGCAGCGCGGGTGCTGGCAGCACCGATATGGGCAACGTCAGTCACCGCGTGCCTTCCATTCACCCCATGCTGGCGGCCGCTCCTCCCAACGTCGTCATTCATAACCCGGAATTCGAAAAATGGGCAGGGGGCGAGATGGGTGACCATGCCGCGCTGGATGGAGCAAAGGCCCTCGCCATGACGGCTCTTGATTTTTTGAATGACCCAGCCCTTCAACAAGCGTCTCAACAGGCGTTCGACGTGTCGATGGGGCTTGCCTAAGACAAACGAGTGCAAGATTTCTGGATTTTCGGTTACGGCTCGTTAATCTGGCGTCCCGATTTTCCGTTTCTAGAGTCAAGACCCGGGAATATCTGTCACTGGTCACGACGTTTCTGGCAGGGATCGCACGACCATAGAGGAACTGAAAACCGTCCCGGTCGGGTCCTGACGTTGATCGAGCGCGAAGGGAAACGTTGCCATGGCCGCGCCTTCCGAGTCACTAAAGAGGTGTTAGCCCATCTCGACCAGCGCGAAAAGAACGGCTACAAGCGACACGACGTATCGATTCAATTACCGTCCATGCGCGTTGCTGGAATCGTTTACATCGCTAGTCAACAAAACGCTGCCTTCCTTGGGGACGCGCCGCTCGAAGCCATTGCCGATCAGATCTGTCAAAGCGAAGGCCCCAGTGGAAGCAACGTCGAATACCTCACGAAATTGGCGGACGCGTTGAAGGATCTTCGAATCAATGACGATCACGTCTTTCGACTGGACGCTCTGGTTCGCAAAAAACTAGACCTCGATACGAACTAACCTTGCCGAGTTGGTACTACTTTTGTCCATCTACTCGACGACTGAATCACCCCGGTCCAAAAAGACCTTGTTTTCAATATAGCCGATGTTTTCGATTTCAACGCGGACCAGATCGTCCACTGTCAACCACGGTGGCGGGGTCTGCGCTGCCGCTACTCCGCTCGAGGTGCCGGTATAAATAACGTCGCCAGGTTCAAGCGTGAACGCTTGGGTTAGATGTGCTATCTGATCAAAACAATCAAACACCATGTGCTGTGTGTTAGTGTCCTGGCGTTTTTCACCGTTCACGTAGGTACGAAGCGCAAGGTCGTGCGGGTCGCCTACTTCATCCGGTGTAACCATCCAAGGGCCAAAGGGCGCATGCGTATCAAACGACTTTCCTATCTGCATGGTCTGTGAGCGCATCTGCCAGTCGCGCACACTGACATCGTTACCGCAGCAATAACCCGCGATCACCTCGTGTGCCCGGTCCTTGGGAACATGTTTTGCCCGTTTCCCAACGATGAACACGAGCTCTCCCTCGTAATCGAGTAAATCAGAGACGCTGGGCTTAGCAATGTCGTCATACGGCCCGTTGGTCGCTGTGGTTTGTTTGTTGAACCACATCTGCACTTTGGGCGTCTCAGCACCGGATTCTTCGATGTGGTCCGCGTAGTTGAGTCCGATCGCTAATATTTTTCCGGGATTAATGACCGGTGATTGAAGCTCAACATCCACCACCGCGAACGCGTGTTCGCTAGCCGTTTGTGCCTCTCGCGCGACCGTCATCGCCGCGTCACCCGCCACAAGAAAATCTCGCATATTGGTTGGAAGTTCGGGCACCGCTTTCGATAAATCAACGACCAACTCACCGACAACAACGCCAATACGGGTATCACCGCCATGCGTAAAGGTTACAAGTTTCATCTTTAACCCCTATCCAAATTCGGTCGATCCGGAGCGACCAGTTCTTGCAATGCTTCTAGATCGTCCGGCAACGACTCGTCGTTGATCAGCCCGGACGCCATCCGACTATAAGCGGGCGAAGTCTGAACACCAAACCCGCCAAATGCAGCCAACCAAAAAAAACATGGCGCTTGAGGGTCAAAGCCGATGACGGGGGCTCTGTCCGGGACGAACGAGCGAAGGCCTGCCCACGTCCGCTCGGGGCGATCAATGTCGATCGTGACGAGCTGGTTCAACCGATCCATACCCACTGCCACATCCCATTCGTCGGGTTGTGCATCGCAAGGGGCCGAATCGGTTTCATCTGCCGGGGACACCATCAACATCGACGCTTCGGGTTTGAAATATAAGTCGCCGCTCGCCACATGAATCATCGGCCATGACGTCGAGTCGACGCCGGGGTCAACGATAATTCCAGTGCGCCTCTTGGGCTGCAGAGATACCTGAACTGCACCAGCTAGCTCGGCAACTTCTGTCGCCCACGCCCCTGCCGCATTAATCAACATATCGCCAAATCGCACTTTGCCGTTATCGAGCTCAACGCGCCAGCGGTCAGCCTGCCAGCTCATCTCGACCACGCGTGCGTGCGTTTCAATGGAGCCATTACGCTCCAACAGGCGACGCCGATGTCCCTCCAAAATATTATGAACATCTAGCGCCAGGCTACGCTCGTCGCGCGCACCGCAAACGATTTCCTTTTTTAAGATGGGGACTTCATCCAGAATCTCCCCACCCGTCACTCGCTGCAGCCAGGGACAACGTCGCGACCAAGCATCGAGGAAAGCGGTGACTTGGTCCGCGTTGTCTGCTTCCGCAACCAACACATTGGTGAGCCGCTGACTCAAACGATCGAATCCTTTGGGCGGTTCGACGAAAAACCGCTCACTCGCCACAGACAAACGGTGAACGACATCGTTTACAAAAGGTATGACGAAGACGGCTGCCGAACGCCCAGTACTGTGATAACCCGGCTGCATCTCCGCTTCTAGTATTGTGACTTCGTTATCGTGGGCTAGTTCGGATGCCAACGACAGACCCGCGATTCCACCACCGACGACGACAATATGCTTCCGTTCCGTCATCCGGAGATTATGTTCAGGATCGACGTGGAAGGGGAAGCAGAATGAAAGAGCTTCCATTTACACGCCATATTGGACTTTGTACGAATGTTCGTCATGGTTCCCGAGTACGAACCCGAATGGTCCGAGTCATCACAACGTTACTGAAACGACAAAGTCTCTAGCGTGGCTTGCCATCTCGTCAAAAACGTCGTCTTTGCGCCGGCGTGTTCGTTTAAGGATGCCGTAGCCGTGGTCGGCCGTTTCAAGCCACTGCAGTTTCGCTCTCGCTGCGTTGACCACGGAGCCCAACAAATCGGGTTCAGCAAGCGCATCACGTGTCCCAGACAAAAACAATAAGGGACACCCAATGGACGCAAGGTGATCGGCTCTTGTGATGCTAGGCTTTCCTCGCGGATGCAGGGGAAACGAACACAAGATCATTCCGTCCACATCTAATTCGTAGTCAACCATGGCGTGGGATGCCATTCGGCCGCCAAAGCTGTGACCTCCCAGGAACAATGCGGTTTGATAATTTGCGGCCGCAAATTCGACCGCCGCTTTTACCGTTGCTTCGGATACAGCTTTCGAATCTACTCGCGCGTGCCCATCTTCCTTGAATGGGAAATTAAAACGCAATGTTGCAATACCGACCTTCGAGAACGCCTCTGCAATGGCCTTCATGGTCCGATGACGCATATCGCCGCCGGCACCATGGCCGAACACCAGCGTCGCAAGCGGCTCGGCTACTTCCTTATAGATCGCCCCAACGCTTCGATCCCCAACAGTAAGCGCAAGTTCAGCCAAAAGGGATCTAAGGCAGTTCACTAACCGATTTGATGATCGTTCCTACCAGGCCGTACTCCAGGGATTCTTCAACGCTCATCCAATAATCTCGATCAGTGTCCTTAGTAACCCGTTCCAACGATTGACCGGTTTGATCGGCAATAATTTGGTTGATGCGTTCGCGCGTTTTTAGGATTTCTCGCGCTTGAATTTCGATATCAGACGCGTCCCCGCCCGTCCCGCCCGCGGGCTGGTGGATTAGGAATCGGGTATTTGGCAAAGCAAACCGGTTCTCTCGCTCCGTCGCCAAGTAGATGTGCGTTGCAATACTACCTACCCAACCCGTACCAACCGTTCGCACGGTGGGTTCGACAAACCGAATCATGTCAAAAATCGTGTCCCCGGACTCCACGTGTCCTCCCGGAGACCCAATGTACAGTGTGATGGGATCGCCACTTTCGTACGACAGAGCCAAGAGTTTTTCGGCCGTTCGCTGGGCGACGTCTTTGTTGATCTCCCCGAAAATCGTTAGCGTCCGGCTTTTAAATAACGTGTTTTCGAGAAACGCGAATTTCTTCGCTGCTTCAGCCGCTTCTTCAACGTCATCCAGACCAAATTCGCTCATCGCCAGCCTCCTTCAGGGGACGCCATGTTACCGAATTTCCACAGGACAAGGTTATGCTTCGCGAACAAAGAAACCTGAAGGATACCCATTATGCCTCTGCACCCGGAATACGAAACGCTGCTGAAGCAAATGGCCGAAGTCGGCGGACCGAATTTATCCGATATGCCCGTTGATCAGGGCCGAGAAATGTATCGAATGATGCAACCAGAAAATCCGGCGTTGGTGGTCGGGAGCGTTCACGACCAGAAAATCCCAGGTCCAGCCGGCGACATTCCCATTCGAATTTACACACCAAATGGCGATGGCCCGTTTCCCATCGTGCTGATGTTTCACGGTGGTGGTTGGGTTATCGGAGATTTGGTAACCGCGGACGCGCAAAGCCGAGAAGTGTGCCGAGGAGCAGAAGCAATCGTAATCTCTGTCGATTATCGCCTGGCTCCTGAGCACAAATTCCCTGCCGCCGCAGACGATTGTTTTGCAGCATTAAAATGGGCCCATGAAAATGTCGAGGACTTTGGCGGCGACTCAAATCGTCTTGCTGTCGCTGGCGATAGTGCTGGAGGCAACCTATCGGCCGTCGTCGCGCAAATGGCAAAGGAAGCTGGTCCAATCCTTCGATTCCAGCTGCTCATCTACCCGGTCACGGACGGAAGCCGTTTCGATACGGAGTCGTATATCGCAAACGCCGAAGGCTATATGTTGACTTTAGACTCGATGAGATGGTTTTGGGATCTTTACGCCGATGCTGAGCAACGCATGGATCCTCGGGCATCACCACTTCTCGCCAACGACCTCTCGGGACTGCCCCCTGCACTGGTTATGACTGCGGAGTACGATCCCCTCCGCGACGAAGGTGAGGCCTACGGCGCGCGTCTCGCAGAAGCTGGCGTGGCCGTTGAAACCATTCGATTCGACGGATTCATCCACGGGTTTTTCGCTCAAACGCAAACCGTTTCGGCGACACGACCTGCAATGCAAAAAGCTTGTGATGCGCTCAAGTCCGCACTCAACTGATCCGAGAAATTCGCAATGAATAAAGCCATTGTTCTTGGCGTCGGTCCCGTGGACGGTCTGGGTGGCCAATTAGCAGTCCGATTTAGCGCAAGTGGCCACCACGTTTTCGTTGCTGGCCGTACCCAAGCATCGCTCGATGAGTTATCTAGCGTCATCGAGGGAAGCGGCGGGCGCGCCACCGCCGTCGTCACAGACGCAACCGAAGAGCTGTCCATCGTTAACCTACTTGAAGCCGTTGATAGCGAAAAGGGTGCCCTCACGCTTGCAATCTACAACGCCGGAAACAATACCCCTGGCCGGATCATCGAGATGGACGCTGATTACTTCGAGAGCAGTTGGCGTGTTCTCTGTTTCGGCGGATTCCTTTTTGGCCGAGAGGCCCTGCGTCGGATGCAAGGGTCGGGTGGAACCCTTCTATTCACGGGTGCGAGTGCTTCCATGCGGGGGCGAGCTGGCTTCGCCGCATTTAACTCGGGTAAATCTGCGCTCCGAATCCTCGCCCAAGCCATGGCCAAGGAATACGGGCCCGACGGTATTCACGTCGGCCACGTCGTTATCGACGGTCCGATCGGCGGTGAGAAAATTCGTAAAGCTTTCCCAGAATACGCTGAGAAACTCGGCGACGCCGGCATGATTAGCATCAATGGAATCGTTGACGCTTTCGATTATCTCTACCGACAACCCCGCAACGCATGGTCGTTCGAAGTTGACGTAAGAACATCGATTGAAGAGTGGTAAAGGCAGGTTGAGACGGGAGGCGATTCGACGCCCCCTGTCTCTTCTTCTACCCATAACCGATCGTTCAGTCGTCGATACGTGCTTGAGCTGAACCTTTTGCGACTTCGACGCCTTCTTGGTTAATCGTCGACACTTCAATATCGACAAGCCCCTCATTAATAGCCGTTACGGTCGCCGTGGAGTCGAGCGTGTCACCAGGGAAGACCTGGTTAGTGAAACGCACCCCAAATTCCGTCAAGCGTCCGTCGCCAACGTAGTTGGTCAACATCATGCCTGTCATCCCCATGGTCAACATCCCATGCGCAAACACACCCGGATAACCGGCCACTTTGGTCGTAAACAATTCATCCGTATGTACTGGATTGTAGTCGCCTGACGCCCCAGCATACATCACCACTTGCGTTCTCTTTAGGTCTTCAACCAAGCGTTCCGTGTAGGTATCACCGACCTTCAATTCACTCGCTTTTAATGCCATGACTCCCCCTATCCCTGGTCGACGGGTCGTTCTGTTCGAACCCCCGTGCCAATCGCTGTGACGACAAGTTCTCCGTCCTGGTCACGGTATTCCGTAATCGATTCACTGAATACCAATTTGCCCGAGCGTTTCCCTTCCTTTTCCCAGCTTTTGCCCGGCTTGTTCGTCGCGGTCAGCACGTCACCGACCTTAGGATGCCGATGATAAATGTATCGCTGTTCAGCGTGGAGACCGCCACCACCTCCGGCATCTCCAGTGCTTCCAGCGCTGTCTTCTCTCGGTTTGACCCCCGTGGGCTTACCGCCAGATCCAAACCAGCCGTCACCCCCAATTTTCGGTCGCAACCCGTAGTCTGGATCAAACTGCGCACTCGCTTGAACGAACGTCGGCGGCGCAATGATACCTCCCGTTTCTCCTCCTTTTGCGTAGTCTTCATCGTAATAAATTTGATTGTCATCCCCGATCGAGCGAGCAAACATCATGATGTGGCTAGCCTCGATGGGAAACTTTCCAACGGCCATACTTCCCCCTTGTTGAACTGATCAGATCAAAAAACCTAAGTTAGCAAAGCGAGATTACGGAAGCGAACAACAAATATCGTTATTGAAGGCGGTCCAGCGCCGTCGTCTCAATCGCTACTTAACGCCCCTTAAACGATGGTTTCCGTTTCTCTAGAAAAGCGGCAATGCCTTCTTGTTTGTCTTCGGTCTGGACCAACGCCCCTTGTGCGTACTTCTCAAGCATAAGCGCCGCGGCTGTACTAGCTTCCATACCAAAATTTACCATTGCTTTCATCGTCCTAGGCACAAACGGTGCAAACTCGGCCAAGTGTTCGGCCATACGCCGAGCTTCGGGCAAAAGCTCGCTCTTTTCGACGATCCGCGTTATTAGTCCAACGACGAGGGCGCGCTCCGCGTCAATCGGCTCGCCCATAAGCAACATATGCATTCCCCAACCTCGACCGACAATACGGGGTAAACGCGCCGTCGCCCCTCCACCGGGAATGATCCCAAGTTTCCCTTCTGGCGTAGCGAACTGAGAGCTAGGAGTCGCGATCCTAAGGTCACACCCGAGCGCGACCTCAAGCCCACCTCCCATGCAAATGCCATCGATCGCCGCGATAGCTGGCTTCGGCATTCGCTCTAATTGATCAGCGAGCCCTTGGACGATGGGTTCGAGTGCCTTGCTTAAGTCACGATCGACCACTTCACCGAGGTCAGATCCAGACGCAAAAGCGCGCCCACCTGCGCCCGTGATCGTAATTACGCGCACCGCATCATCTTGCTCCGCTTCACGCACTGCAGCTTGCAATTCATCCAACGTCGCGAGCGAGATGGCATTGTGCTTCGCGGGTCGATTAATCGTGACGAGAGCCATCGGGCCATCGACCTCGTAAAGTATGTTGTCGTACGCCATTCCTGTTCCGAATCGTCGTTCTTTTAGAACCTACCCGCGTGCTCTCGAAACCCGTTCGACCGAAATTCCTCGTCAAGTCTCCGAACATCGGATTATCGGTTCGATTGTACCAGCATGCGCCCAACGGCCCTTCTAAGCAGTTGGTAGCGTCAAACGCGCGTCGGTCCCGCCCGCATCGCCTTCGAACAGTTCGATTCGCCACCCGTGCGCTTGACACAGCTGATGGACAATCGCAAGACCCAAGCCGCTTCCGCCAGTATGGCGGCTCCGCGAACCTTCAATTCGATAAAACGGTTGGAACACCTTCTCTCGATCTTGCGCGGGTATGCCTGGACCATTATCGATCACATGGATATCGATATTCTCTCCAGCGTCGACTCGTACTTCTGTTGTTCCGCCATGCTGCAGAGCATTTGCGAGAAGATTGTTGAACACTCGCTCAAGAGCTCCTAACGCTGTATTCACGATTACTTCTTCATCTCCTTTCCATGTTAATGAGATTGTCTTATCCACTCCATTGACCACCGACCGAAGAAACTCTCGCAGCTCAATCTCGACACTCGCTTCCTGGGTTCCTCTGGCGAATCTCAGCGCGTCTTCGATGAGTTCATCCATAGCTCCGAGATTACGATCAAGCCGGTTAACCAGATTTTGATCTACACTTTCCGGTAAAAGCTCGAGCGCGAAACGCATTCGGGCAAGTGGCGTTCTTAAATCATGAGACACGCCTGCCAACAATGTTGTTCGATTCGCCATGAGCGACATAATCTCGTGAGCCATATCGTTAAAACTTGAAGCCAATGAAACCAGTTCTCTAGGTCCTTCTTCGGGTAGTGGAACGAACCCAGTCGCCCCGCGGAACGACTGTGCTGCTTTCGCCGCTCGATTAAGCGGATCTGCCACCCAGCGGACCATCAAAAAGGAAGTCCCGAAAACAACAATCGTACCGGCAACAAGAATCAACAACGCAACGTAACCCGGTTGAACATTCCCGCGTTGCGAGGCGAAACCAATCTGGGGGGCTAGTCCACTTTCTGTTGGGACATTCACCCACAACAAATCGTCCCCTTCCAGCAAAACCACCGTCTCACCAACCCGCTTTCCTATCTCCTTCACAAGCATTTCGTGGTATTCGTTCCCCGGCAGTACGGCAGGCAGATCGCGATTCTCGCCGCTAATCGTGAGATCGTGATTGATCAAAAGTTCCAGCTCAAAATGAGGGCGCCGATCGGGGAGAAGTTCGACCCACGTTTGCGCGGAAAGAACGAGAAGCCCGGCTTCATCATTAGCCGCACGTTCCGTGATAGGCGTTGTCACAAAAGTATCTAATGCGACCACCGCGATGATCGCGATAGCAATTGCCGAAAGTCCGAGAACGCTGTTAGTTCTCGCGCGGAGGGAGCCTGTGCGGGCCATTAGGTCGCATCGGGGCAGAACATATAGCCTTTGCCCCAGATAGTCCTTATGTATGCAGGTGCAGAAGGGTCCGTTTCAATCTTGCTTCTAAGTCGCGTGATGCGTACATCGATACTTCGATCGAAGGGAGAGCGGTCAGCTCCCGTCAAGAGATCGAGGATCTTGTCTCGATCCATGACGGTATCCGGGTAATCAACCAAAATCCCAAGAAGGTCAAATTCGCCAGAGGTGAGTGGAACATTGCGACCTGCGCAAGTCAGGCGGCGGGCTTTGCGATCGAGTACAAACTCTCCAAATTCGACCATTTCAGATACTGCAGATGAACCCTGACTGCGTCGCATCACGGCACGAATTCGAGCCAGAAGTTCACGCGGATTGAATGGTTTCCCGAGGTAATCATCCGCACCGATCTCTAAGCCGACGATCCGGTCCACGTCTTGTCCCTGCGCCGAAATCATGATGATAGGCAAGCCTCCAGTCTTCTTGAGTCTTTTCGCAATCGAAAGCCCATCTTCACCAGGCAGCATCAAATCAAGGAGTACGAGATCGATTCCACGGCGTTGTAGCACGTCATCCATTTCCCGACCATTTGCTACAGTCGTGACGTCAAACCCCTGTTTTGTCAGATACGCCCCCATCAGCTCACGTAATTCGGGGTCATCATCGACAAGCAGTAGCTTCGCCGCTTCAGCCATGTAGCAACACCTTACTCGAAAGACAAATAAACGCGCGGATGCCAACGCATGCCACGGAAGACCTGAGTTGGCACTCGGTATTGGCCGTCGATATAGATCGCGTCGACATCCGAATATCTATGGCGTTTTACCTTCGATCGCGACGGTTTTCGTCGCGTTCTTCATTTCAGAATGGGCTTCCAGCACGGCGTCTTTACCCCGACCGCGACCGTATTCACCTTGCCGGATGACGCGAATAGACTCGACCTGCGTGACGATCCCGTCTGCACTTTGAATGATTCGTCCGAAATGGGCTTCGATCTTGGGTTTCATCCCACTGGCAGCCATGCGTTTTCGCATCTCTGTAATCAGACCTCGGCGCTCGGTGGCGTTTAAAGCTCTAATCCGACCCGCAATTTCAGTTAATTCGGCATCGGTATAGTCAGTGAAGGACGGCCCCGCATTTGCGGTTACTGTATCGACGCCGCTCTCCGGTGGAACAAGCGATGGGATCTCGGCATGCGAAAACCACGCGAGCACCGGAGCAATCGCGACGCCGACCAACCGTCGCATAAACGTCGATTTAACCATCCAACCCAAGGTCCTCGACCTCTCCCATGCGCCTCGTGCCTTAGTACGCGATGTCCATGGATGTCATGGCGAAGTAACCGTACGGCGGTCCTTATAGACCTAGACCACCGTATGTCTCACTCGTCAAGCACGCTCAAACAGACCCGCAGCTCCTTGGCCACCACCAATGCACATGGTTACAACACCGTAGCGTTGTTCCCGTCGTTGCAATTCGCGAAGCACAGCACCCGTGCACCGTGATCCCGTCATTCCAAACGGATGGCCAATGCTGATACTGCCGCCATTAACGTTGTACTTTTCATTATCGATATCGAGTTGATCTCGACAATAGACGCACTGCGAAGCGAACGCTTCATTAAGCTCCCATACATCGATGTCGTCCTGCTTGAGACCCGCATTCTGCAGCAGCCGCGGGATTGCAAACACTGGACCAATACCCATCTCATCTGGTTCGCATGCAGCAACCGTAAAGCCGCGATAAATACCAATCGGCTCAATTCCTAATTGGGCCGCACGATCCGAACTCATAAGCATCGTCATGGAAGCCCCGTCGGAAAGTTGCGACGCATTACCTGCGGTGACCGTTCCATCTTCTTCAAAAGCTGGTGCTAGGCCACTCAAGCCATCGAGCGTGGTTTGAGGACGATTACACTCGTCCTTGTCAACACTCACTTCAACTCGACTCTCGTCGCCTGTCTCCTTGTCAACCTTAAGCATCGTCGCGTTCATCGGAACGATTTCTTCGGAAATCCAGCCTTGTTCAACGGCGTTGGCGTAGCGTTGTTGGCTTTGCAGCGCATATACGTCCTGCATTTCTCGCGTCACCTGATATCGACGCGCGACTACTTCAGCCGTGTTACCCATCGCCATAAAAACTTCGGGTTTCTCTTCGATCAGGCGTTTGTTCTGTTCCGCCTTACCAGTGGTTTGACGATTTCTCATCGAGATTGAGTCTACACCGCCCGCAATCGCGACCTGTGATTGGCCGGACGCGATTTGATTTGCAGCAATAGCGATGGATTGGAGTCCTGATGAACAGAAACGGTTGATCGTCATACCCGCAGTTGTGATCGGTAGTTTTGAAAGCACTACCGCAAGCCGCGCCAAATTCCCATCTTGTTCGCCCGCATGACTCGCTGCACCAACAACCACGTCTTCGACTTCCTCAGCCGAAACACTTGGGTTTCTTTCAAGAAGTGAATCGATGCAGTGCGCAAGCATGTCATCGGAACGCGTCAGGTTAAAGCTGCCGCGAAAGGACTTGGCAAGTCCCGTGCGGACACTGTCTACCACTACGACATCAGTCATTTTATATTTCCCCCATAAGCCCAATTTACGTTAGCTTGAATTGTTCAAACCGAAAACCGATTGAGTGTAGCACGCTGTTGTTACCTTGGCGCTTTACCCTCGCGAAAAGCTCATAACCCTTTAGATACAAGGGTTATAGCCAATCCGGAGGTGGAACCTTAACTCATTTGCGAGCTATGATTCTCCCTGAACCGTTCAGGACAACAAATGGCAATCCAGGTTCTCGCAGACGACATCTGTTTTGGAGAAGGGCCCCGCTGGCACGATGGCCGCTTTTATTTTTCCGACATGCACGACCAGCAAGTAAAAACTGTTGCGGAGACCGGACAGGTTAGCAGCGTAGTCGAAGTCGAAAACCGACCCTCCGGACTTGGATGGTTACCGAACGGCGACTTACTGATTGTTTCCATGCTTGACCGTCGAATCCTTCTATTCGACGGCTCTGTCTTGTCCGAACATGCGGATCTGTCTGAATTCGCGCCGTTCGAGTGCAATGACATGACCGTCGATTCCACGGGGCGGGCATACGTGGGTCACTTTGGCTTCGACCTTAACGGCGGTGCGAGTTTCAACCACGCATCCTTGATCGCAATCGAGACGGACGGAAAATCCCGTGTCGTCGCGGATCACTTATCCTTCCCCAATGGGACGGTCATAACACCCGATGGCGGGACTCTCGTGGTTGCGGAAACGTTTGCGGGCCGCCTTACCGCATTTGATATCGTCGACAATGGGGACCTGGAGAATCGCCGACTGTGGGGGCAGCTACCAGCCGGCACGGCGCCAGACGGTATATGTCTGGATGCCCAGGGTGCTATCTGGGTTGCATCGCCCCCAACGAATGAGTGCCTTCGGCTCGCCGAAGGGGGCGAGGTCCTTGAGCGCATTCAGGTCGGCCAAGGCGCATACGCTTGCATGATCGGCGAGGCGGATACACCGCTACTTTTTGTGATGACATCGCCTTCATCCTCGCCTGCGGAGTGCCGCGCACTACGTGGAGCACGCGTTGAAACAGCACCCGTGTCGGTAGCCGGAGCTGGTTACCCCTAACGTCCAGCAACATTGGCCAGGCGCGACGCGCACACGTAAACTCTGGCGGTTTGATTTCGGGACCGTTCATGAAACTCATTAAAAAGACGGACGAATACATTGTTTACCTGAAACGTTCCGGTCGTTACGGCGTAAAAAACACCGATCACGAATGGATCAATGGTATTTCTAAAACTCGGATCCTCTTGGCCGAAGGCCTAGTTGAAACAACCCTTCCCCCTGAGCCGGACGCGGACGCCGGCGAAGCGGTTGACGAAACGGAGGCCGCCGGTGCCCCCGATATAGCGGTCGCTGAAGGCGATAGCTCCATCGTTGACGCCCAAGGTTCCATCGATTCAGAAGCGGAAGAACCGGAGATAGAAGAACCTGCCAAGGCGGAAGAGGAATCGTCTGGCGCGACCGAGGCCGAAGACTCTGCACCCGAGGAAACCACTAACGCTAGTGACGAGAAAGATTCAGAGACATCTACTGCATCCGATTCGCCGGACGATGTCGCTAATGCTGATACCACTGATGAAGAAGAACCGGGGGCAATTGAGGACACAGAGGGTAAAGAACCTTAATCCCTCGCTAGTCGCTTTGGCTTCAGCAGCCTTTTTTCTCGGGGGCTGTGAAGTGCCCGACGATCATCTGAAGGGGTCGTCGGCGTTAACTGAATACGTGGGCTCTGATTCTTGCGGCACATGTCACGCGACCCAGTACCAATCATGGCTGACATCGCACCACGCAATGTCCATGCAACCGGCCACATCCGAAAGCGTTTTAGGTAACTTCGACGAAGCGGCATTTTCGCATGGCGGCATTGAAACCCTGTTCAGGAAAATTGATGGTCACTACATCGTCCAAACGAAAGCAGCAGAAGGTACGTACAAGGAATTCACCATCGCCTATACATTCGGCGTGGATCCCCTGCAACAATACCTCATCGAACTTGACGACGGCCGCTATCAGGCATTCGATATTGCGTGGGACATCCGACGGAAACGATGGTTCCATCTATCCCCGGTTCTTGAACATCGAAGTGCAAGTTCGGGAATTGAAACAGTACCCAAAGGCGTGCATTGGGCTAGCCGCGGCTTCAATTGGAATAGACAGTGTGCAGATTGTCATTCCACCAACGTACAGGTCGGGCTAGCAAAGGGTGGTTATGAAACAACATTCGATGCGCATAACGTAGCGTGCGAGGCTTGTCATGGCGCCGGGCTACCCCATACGAACGATACCTCCAAACCGTATGCCGACGTAGCATGTGCGCCGTGTCACAGTAGGCGCAGTCAAATCGCAGAGGGGTTTCAACCCACCAATCAACTGCTCGATTATTACGTGCCGGCGCCAACGATAGGGCCTTTGTATTTCGATGACGGACAGATCCGCGACGAAGTGTACGTTTACGGCTCATTCCTCCAAAGCCGTATGCATATGGCCGGCGTCACGTGTTCGGACTGTCACGCACCACACTCGGCGCGGTTACAGTCAAGCGGTAACGCATTATGCCTTCGCTGCCACAACGAAAATCCGCCCAACAATTTCCAAGACGCTCTAGGGAATTTCGATACCCCCCATCACCATATGCACGCAGTGACCCCAATTGAGTGCGTTGACTGTCACATGCCAAAGCGCACATACATGCAAATCGATGATCGACACGACCATAGCCTCCGGGTGCCCAGGCCCGACCTCAGCATCAAATACGGAACTCCAAATGCCTGTTCCAACTGCCACGACGAAGGTGACGAATGGGCAATGCAACAAATCATTCAGTATCACGGTAGCCGTCGTCGATCACATTTTTCCGAAACGCTACTGTCAGGAAGTCGACAACATCTCGATGCTGAGCGCGATCTAGCCGAACTGGCCAACGATCCAGGACAGCCGCCCATGGCGAGGGCCAATGCCTTGTTGCTACTTGGCGGGTACGAATTGGGCTACTCCGCAGAGGCAGTCACCAACAGTCTCAAAGATCCCCAACCGCTCGTGCGGTTGCACGCGTTGCGAAGCGTCGATCGGGTGGACCAAAACAAACGACACGGGGCTCTCAAACGCCTTCTGGAAGACCCGATCAAGGCGATTCGAACAGACGCTGCACGAATTGCCGTTGAGCATCTCTCCGACTTCACCGAACCGTCGGAACGGGCCCTGCTTTTATCTGTTCTCGAAGAATATAAGGCCATTCAAACGCAACAAAGCGACTTACCCGAGGCCCATACGAATTTAGCGGCCATTTCTATTGCACTCGGTCAATTTGACGCCGCCGAAAAACAGCTAAGAAACGCCCTCGCAATCGAGCCCGAGTGGATTCCAGGCCTGGTAAATCTAGCCGATCTTTATCGCCGTGTTGGCCGGGATTCCGAGGCTGGCGATATCTTGGAAAAAGCGATTGCGATCAAACCTCCGATAGTAGAAGCCCAAATAGCATACGGAATGTGGCTAATTCGCAGCGGTAGGCCCGGCGATGCGTTAAATCAATTTCAACGTGGCTACGAGCTCGAACCCGACGGACTCCGGAACAGCTATCTCTACGCCCTCGCCTTAAACGCGAATAACCGGCGAGAACAGGCGATCGGGGTCGCCGAATTGGCTGTCGATCGCTTTGGTGACCATCGGATCTTACTGGAGCTACTCGCAACCATGTATCGAGACGCAGAATCGTTCGATGAGGCCCTACGATACGCAACCCGTCTAGAAGAACGCTTTGGCGGTGAGGTCTATCGTACTCTTCGAGCGCAGATGCTCCTTGCCGTTCGCAAACGAGACGGACCCTCCTAGGCCAAACGGAAATCGTAAAGGCGCCATTTCAATCGCATCGCACATGCAAACCGAAGCGGCAGGGAGGACTGGTAGAATGATCGGATGCCTAAAGGTGGTCCTACTTCGCACATTTATTTCTCTCAAAGACTGCGCCTTCATTACGTGGACTGGGGCAACGAAGATTCACCGACCCTGCTGATGGTCCATGGGGGTCGCGATCACTGTCGAAACTGGGATTGGGTTGCTGATGAGTTACGACACGACTACCACATCATCGCGCCAGATCTACGGGGGCACGGGGATTCCCAATGGATGCTTGGCGGCAGCTACACGATTATTGATTATGTCTACGATATCGCGCAGCTACTTCACCAGACTCGAGCAACGCCATCCGTGATTATGGGACACTCGTTAGGCGGTTCAATCTCGCTGTTGTATTCCGGCATCTATCCAGAAAATGTCACGAAATTGATTTCCATTGAAGGAATGGGTCCACCCCCCGGAATGTTCGATATGTATGGAAAAACAGGCCCTCACGCGCGCCTGGAAGCTTGGATCGGAAACCTACGCCAGCTTTCAGGACGCATGCCAAAGCGGTACCCCTCGCTAGAAGATGCCTTCCAACGGATGCAAACGGAAAACCCTCACTTGAGTGAGGACCAGGCCAGACATCTCACTATCCATGGCAGCAATCAGAATGAAGACGGCAGTTACAGTTGGAAGTTCGATAACTATGTGAGGGCCTTTGCGCCAATCGGCTTATCTCCGGAAGAAACGTGGAAAATTTATGCGCGAATTGATTGCCCGACTCTATTGATACACGGGGCCGAATCTTGGGCATCGAATCCACAAGATGACGGTCGCTCGAAGGCGTTTAACGACTCATCTGTTGCCGGAATCGAGGGCGCTGGCCACTGGGTTCACCATGATCAACTCGAGCGATTTCTTCACGTTGCAAGGGAGTTTCTCGATTCGTGAAACTTGACCAACGCAACATCACGGTTGGCAAAATTCACGACGCGCCACAACAAGGCGTTTTCTATGTCACTGGTGGCGGTTCGCTTTTTCTTTCGGACTTACTAACGATCCCCGGTGCATCAAATACAGTGCTTGAAGCCCAAATACCCTACGCGTTCGAAGCCCTCGCTGACTTGGTCGGGCGCAGTGATATCGGTGCCTGCAGTGACGAAACAGCCCGAAGGATGGCGGTTAGTGCGTATCTGCGCGCTTCAACCCTATTGGCCACGTCTGGAAAAGCCGATGCCGAAGCCTTCGGGTTCGCCATCACTGCAAGTTTAGCTAGCGTGACGAATAAGCGAGGAATGCACAGAGCCCATATAGCGATGCAAACGCGCACAACAACACAAACGTGGTTCACGGAGCTACGCAAAGGCGCTCGAACGAGAGACTCAGAGGAACGCGTTGTGGCAGACGCGGCAGTCAACCTGCTGGCTCGTTCCCTTGGGCTCGGGAGTACCCCCCTCGAAATAACGACGCGCGACTTTGTCGAAACGGCACCGGCAGACGTCGTTGCGTTGTTCGATGGCTCGGATGGTGTCTGCGGGACGCCAGGAACCGCCTTTCTGCCGGGTTCTTTCGACCCATTGCATGACGGACACGTACAAATGCGAACCGATGCGAGTCGCCGCATTGGGCAGCCCGTCCAGTTCGAACTGTGTGTGCGTAATGTTGACAAACCGCCCCTCGATTTCATCGAGTTGGCTCGCCGTCGCGAACAATTCATCGAGTCCGAATTTGTTCTGACCAACACACCCACATTCGTTGAAAAGGCAAACTTGTTGGGTCGAGGGAACGGGGTAACTTTTGTCGTCGGCACAGATACCATCAAGCGGATTGGCGAGGCCCGCTACTACGCTGATAGCGTAGCGCGAGACGCTGCCCTCAACGAACTCGAAAACTTAGGTACTCAATTTCTCGTCTACGGTCGTTTGGACGAGCATGGCTTCGAAACACTGAACGACTTATCGCTTCCAGACCCGCTCAATAGAATCTCTGAGGGTGTGTCTGAGCAAGATTTTCGCGTCGATATCTCTTCAACCGAAATGCGTAACGACGCCTCGGTCTCGTAGTCGAGAACGGACAGCTTAAACTCTCGTCGTCGACCGTTCCTGTTCCCCATTGTCTGCTGCTACCATGCTCTGCTCGAACGCGGGGAGACGCTTACATGACGCATCAATACGACGATATCTCGGTGACCCTGAACGACCACGTCGCGGTCGTCGAAATCCAACGACCACCACACAATTTCTTCGATGTAAGCCTTATTCGACAAATCGCGAATGCCTTCGACACCCTAGACGACAACCCCGCCTGTAGAGCCATCGTGCTCGCGTCCGAAGGTAAGTCATTCTGTGCCGGTGCCAATTTTGGTAGCGGTGGAAGTGATACGTCCGCGAGCGCTGAATTTACCGAGGAAGGCTTCATGAACACCACCGGCACGCTCTATCGCGAGGGTGTCCGGCTATTCTCAGCACGAAAGCCTATCGTCGCGGCAGTTCAGGGCGCCGCCATCGGTGGCGGTCTCGGACTCTCGCTCGTCGCCGATTTCAGAATTGCATCTCCGGAAGCTAGGTTTGCGGCGAATTTCGCCAAACTCGGCATTCATCCCGGATTTGGCCTTACCGTCACACTACCCGCCATCGTGGGTCAGCAGGCGGCTAATTTGATGTTCCTGACAGGTCGTCGTCTCAAGGGAGAAGAGGCTCTGGAAATGGGGTTGGTCGACGAACTCGTTGAGCAAAAGGGACTCAGGGGTCGTGCAGTTGAGTTTGCGAGTGAAATTGCCGTAAATGCGCCCCTCGCGATCGTATCCGTGCGTGCAACGGCACGCCAAGGACTCGCCGAAAGAATCGACAAAGCGACGGATCACGAACTGTCCGAGCAACAATGGTTGCGGGCAACAAACGACGCTGAAGAGGGTATCAAAGCAGTCGCCGAACGCCGCGTCGGGCAATTCACCGGGACATAGGAATCGCTTCATGGATCTTTCAAAACTCGGAGTGTGGTTCTTTACTGATCGAATGGCAGCGCCTTTAGCTGCGGATACAGCAAAACGCATCGAAGATTTGGGATTTTCCGCGTTATGGATACCAGAGACCGTCGGCCGCAATCCATTCGTTCATGCAGCGTGGTTGCTCGCAAATACCTCCTCCCTCATCATTGCAACGGGTATCGCCAATATCTACCACCGAGAGCCGGGCGTTACGCTGGCCGCTCAAAACACCCTGGCCGAGCAGTCCGACAATCGATTCCTCCTCGGTTTAGGCGTCTCCCATAAACCCCTCGTGGAAGGATTGCGCGGACTGACTTACGGCCCGCCTGTCGCGACCATGCGCGATTACCTCGACAAGATGGCCGCCTCTCCATATACCGGTCCGCCTCCCAAGGAAAGGCCACCGACGGTTATCGCCGCCCTCGGACCAAAAATGTTAGAGCTTGCTTCGGAAAAATGTGACGGCGCTCACCCCTATTTCACGTCACCGTCCCATACCAAAATGGCAAGAGACGTGATGGGTCCGGATAGCCTTCTTTGCGTCGAGCAGAAAGTCATTTTCGAAACCGACCCGACAAAAGCCAGGGACATCGCGCGAAAGGCCGCCCAGACCTACCAGGGGCTCCCCAATTACCGAAACAATTGGCTCCGCATGGGTCTTGGTGAAGCGGACATCGACGGTGACGGTTCCGACACGTTCATCGATGCGACCTTTGCCTGGGGAGAAATCGATGCAATCAAAAACCGGTTGCAAGAACACTATGATGCTGGAGCTTCGCACGTGTGTGTTCAACCTATCCATCCCGAGGGGAGAATGGGAGACATCGATTGGCGCGTGCTTGAGGCACTAGCGTGACGCTCAACGGGAAAAATGAATGAGTGAATTCGATAACAAAACTGTGATCGTAACCGGCGCCGCCGGGGCACTCGGTCAGGCGGTCGCGAACATTTTCCACACGAGCGGCGCACGCGTCATCGGTGTCGACGTGGTCCCCTTCGACGCCACATACGAGATGCGCCAAGCCGATTTAATTGATCCCGAAGGAGCCGCGCAGGTAGTCGAGTCTGTCGGTGCCATCGACATCCTCGCCAATATAGCAGGCGGGTTCACCATGGGAGACTCGGTTGCGGACACCAGCGACGAGACCTGGGATTTCATGTTCAACCTTAATACCCGTACTGTGTTAAACATGGCGCGAGCTGTGGTACCCGGTATGGTCGAAAGAAAGTCCGGCAAGATCATTAACATCGGCGCCCGTGCGGGACTCCGTGGAAGCGCATCAATGGCCGCCTACGCGGCTTCTAAGAGCGTCGTGATCCGCCTGACCGAAAGCCTCGCGGACGAACTTAAAGAAGCAGGCATTAACGTTAACTGCATACTACCGAGCATCATCGATACCGAACGCAACCGGTCCGATATGCCAAACGCAAATTTTGATCAGTGGGTGGCGCCTAAAGCGCTCGCAAAGGTTGTTCGTTTCCTTGCCTCGGAAGCGGCGGATCCGATCCACGGCGCCGCCATTCCGGTCGAGGGACTTTCGTAAGGCCGACATAGAACGTTTGCAATCGTGGTCATGGAGAGTTGTTCAGTCCGTGACAAACCCACCGTAACTTCCGCGAAAATACACCAGAGGACGTCCTGTCTGATCGTGTACTTCTAGGTCGATAACGTCTGCGATCACGATGGTGTGGTCACCCGCTTCGTGTTCGGTACGAAACCGACAATCGATGTGCGCAATAGACCCCTCTACGATGGGCATTCCAGTAACCTCTGACGGCTGCCATCCAATCGCCGCCACTTCACCGACGACCGCAAACGCCTCACTCACATCGCGTTGACCCTCGGCTAGAACATTAATGCAAAAATCACGCCCTTCTCGAATACGTGGCCAACTCGTACTTGCGATCTGTGGAGATATCGATACCAACGGCGGTTCGAGTGATAACGACACAAAAGACTGCGCCGCAAAACCAACCAAGGAGCCCGACTCGATCCCTGTCACGACCACGACTCCGGTCGTAAACTGGCCCATCCCTTCGCGGAATTTCTGCCTATCCATGGGCCAGCGCGCTTCTGTCGACATTGAGGCCGATGTGCAGGCCGGGACTGCTTCGGTCCAGAGCGTCCATATACAATAGGGCAGGCTTGGGTGACCGGCGATCCTACCATGACAATCACGAAAGACAGAATTGTGACGGACGGCCTTTATCAGAATAAGAGAGAGCAGATCGATCCGTTCGCATTCGACGATTCGGTCACTAAAGTGTTCTCGGATATGATCCACCGCTCAATTCCCGGATACCAAAGTGTTGTCGACATTACCGGGCTTATCGCGGCGAAACGTTTGCAACCGAGCACCGTGTGTTACGACCTCGGGTGTTCGCGTGGCGCGACCACCGCTTCGATTTTGAAAGCTATTGGTGATCGCGAATGCAAGATCGTGGCGGTCGACAGCTCCGCTCACATGATTGCGGCCGCGACCGCCAACTTAGTTGATCCAAGGCTTTCGTTTCAGCATGCGGATATCAGGGACATCGAATACGTCGACGCGTCCTTCGTCGTGGCGAATTTCACTCTCCAGTTCCTCCCTCCCGAAGATCGCCTCGCGTTTTTGAGGAACGTTCGTAACGGGCTCAGGCCGGATGGCGTTTTCCTAGTCTCTGAAAAAATCGATGACGACAAAGAATTCGCCGAATTACACGTCGACTTTAAACGCGAAAACGGTTACAGCGAACTTGAGATAAGCCAAAAACGCGCGGCGCTCGAAAACGTTATGAAGATCGACACGCAAGATGTGATCTTGGCTCGACTCAACGATGCGGGGTTTACCCATTGCCGTATCTGGTTTCGATGCCTCAACTGGATCTCGATCCTCGCCACTTCATAGTTTATGCGTGTAGCCCAATATCTCGAGACCTCATGGCGAAGCCAAGGCCTCAATATTTCTATCGACGACCTCAATCATGGCGATTTGCCACGTTGGCTCGAGGCCATTGATTTACTTCCCAACAGCGCACCGACGCACGTATCCCTCGGAAACATAGTGACGATCGGGGACGCCCGGGAAATCAACGATAACGACGTTTTCGATCGTTGCATCCAAACCCTTGCACCCTGGCGAAAAGGCCCCTTTCGGCTGTTCGGCCGCCCGATCAACAGCGAATGGCGGTCCGATCTCAAATGGGAGCGCGTCCGATCACACATCGATCTCCACGGCCGTTCAGTTCTCGACGTGGGCTGCGGTAATGGCTATTACGGGTGGCGTATGCTCGAAGCGGGGGCTTCGTCGGTCACCGGTATCGACTCAACCCTCCTTTTCGTTCTTCAGCACGCACTATTTGCTCAATACATGGGCAATCAACAGGCGATCCTGCCGCTTCGGCTTGAGGAATTCAGCGCGCAAAGGCTCTACGACGTTGTTTTCTCGATGGGCGTCCTCTACCACCAAACGAATCCCGAGGCCCACCTTGATGCAGTCTGCAAGCTGCTTTCACCCGACGGGACCTTGGTCTTAGAAACCCTCGTCTACCCGACGACTCTCGTTCCGAACGAACGTTATGCGCGCATGAAGAACGTCCACATCCCTTCCATCGCGGATCTCTGCCATGACCTGGAAGCATTGGGGTTCAACGACGTCGACGTCAAGAACGTCTCGCTGACGCGAACACTCGAGCAACGGAGCACCGACAACATGCCATTCGAATCATTAGCCAAGGCACTTTCCGATCAAAATGCGCTCGAGACCGTCGAGGGGTATGGGGCTCCCGTTCGGGCGACGATTATCGCCGTTCGGATCTAACAGGACTCCGCGCTCGGTTGACTATTCAAATCCATTATCCACACTAAGAGATCGAACACGCCAATTGTTGAGGCATTCACGTTGCTGATGAGTGGATTTTCCAGACACTTTATCGGTCGAGAACCGCTCGACTCGAGCGGCCTACCGCGATGATTTATTCGTTTCGTTTCCGCGGGAAAACCCAACGGATACTGGCGTTGTATCAGAGCTTTTTGGATCATCCGGGGCAAGGGTTACATCCAAAAGAACTTTCACGTATGACCGGAATTCCCATGCTCGACGTTGTTGCGAGAATGGACAAGATCCCGGAGCTATTCGTCAAGCTGCCGGGACAACGCGACGGTCTAACCCGTTATCGTCTGACAACCACGGCGACGGCCCGCACAGTCACCGAAATCGAGCACTTGATCGACCAGCAAGTGCGCCGAGAATCTTGGCTTTACTACGCGTTCATCGCGATGATCCTGCTTGTCTTTTTAATTGCTGTGATGGCGATCGCACCGGCGATCTAGGAGCTGACTATGCCAGAACTACTCTCGAGTGAACTCGTCCGTTTGCGTGATGACGTCGTCGATCTTGGAAACAACGTTCTTTTACCGACGCTGGCTGACAGCTCCTTAAGTTCTTCGGAACGCCACCGTGCGATCGTCGAGTCATCCAAGAAACTCGGTCTGTTTGGCATGACACAACCGAAAGAATTCGGTGGTAGCGCTGCGTCCCTTCTCGAACTCACCGTCGTGCGCGACGCACTAGGATCAATGAATCTTTCACACTTGTCAGGAATTTTCGGCCCCGGACCCGGCGTTCTTGTCGGTGTCGAAGAACCGCTAAAAAGTGATTACCTTGCTCCCGTGCTCGCCGGAGAAAAGCGTGGCGCGTTCGGATTTACGGAACCGGACTCTGCCGAACGCGCTACCTGGGCAACCCTTGAGGAGGACGAGCTCACGATAAACGGCCAGAAATCGTATGTTACGGGGGGCGCAGACGCGGATTTCGTCAATACGTTGGTGGAAATTGAAGGCCACGGTCCGGCCATGGTCTTGATCGACACATCGTTCGAGGGCGTCGTGATCAAAAATACATTTGGGTCCGTCGATGGAACGCACCACGCATACATCGAATTTCACGACGTCGTTGTCCCAGAAGCTCACATCATCGGCAAGCCGGGCGAGGGTATGCCGCGTGCACTAGGCCAAATCGGTAACACCCGGCTCGCCTTTGCCGCTGATAGCGTCGGCCTCGCGCGTTGGGTCATTGATTTTGTGGAAAAGCATCTCGCAGCACCCCACCGAAGTGGCGAGCCTCTGAGTTCGCGGGAGGGCGTTCGAATGCGTTACGCCGACATGCGCATCAAAGCGTTTGCGGCGCGGAGCATGGTGTATCGGACCGCCAGACTCGGCGACACGGGCGAAAACATCGTCAATGAAGGCATCGCGTGTAAAGTTTTTGCGACCGAAGCGATTGGCGACATCGTTGATTGGGGTATCCAACTGGTCGGCGGAATTGCGCTACGGTCAGGCCATCCACTTGAGATACTCTATCGACGCGTTCGCGCACTGAGGCTCGCGGAAGGTGCGAGCGACGTGCTGCGTCTCAACCTCGCCCGCGGCCGCTTCGAACTCGACAAAGGCCGATTGTGACCATTTTCAAGGACTAATATCTCGATAGAATTTCCCGATGTTGGGTCGAACCCGTGCAATTCGGAGTCGGTGCGGCGAGACCTTAGTCCGCTCAGAACCCGTCAGCGTCGAAAATGTTTGCGCCGAAACAGTCGCTAGTCGATCGGCTGGGTCGGATCTTATTTCAGCCCGTGCCGTTCCCGATTCTCTTCTTTCTTCGACGGAGATTTCCGTATCAAGACGAACGTTGCACCCGTACCCCCGTTGCGACGAGGAGCACTGTGGTATCCAATCACATCTGTTAATTGCACCAGCCAGTGTGCTACGTAACTTTTTAGCTTGGCAGGATCGTCACCCCTATCACCGCGACCGTGGGCAATGACGACGGAGCGAAAACCGTTGCGGCTACTTGAGCTTATAAATCGAAATACGTCATCGCGGGCTTCCTTTAGCGTCCGTTGGTGTAAATCGAGCGTCGCCTCAATCGGATATTTTCCTTGAGCTAGGCGCCGAAAAACGCGGGGTTGAACACCATCTTTTTTCCACGCGAGGACGTCAAAAGGATTCACTCGCTCGATTTCGCCGAGGGTTAGTTGGTTGCGATCGTTCTCTTCGCTGCTCTTCGCCACGGCGTCTCGACGACGTCGCAGCTGCCCCGCCGTGGGTTGTGCACGAGGCCTTGGGACTGCCTTACGCTCGCCCTCTTTAAGGGGAGCCACGCCGTCCATCGCTTCTTGGAATGCTGAGTCCTCGGTCTTTTTCATCTAAATCGTCGGAATCACTGGTCGTTGTCGTCGCCATGGTAGCGAATTCTAGCGCCAGGACTCACGCGTCTGTGGCGGGGCGCCCGTCGTTAACCTCGATCTCGTCCGTCCCTGGCATTTCACCTCAAGGTTCAAGGCTAATGGAGCTTTGTAGCTGTTGATTAACACTCCGTAGTGGGCGCGTCCGAGATTCGCCATGATGTAACCTTGACGTTACCTTCTGAGTTTAGTATATGTAACGTATACGTTACATTATTTTTACTTGTTGGGGACGAATTCACGGGTCGTTTTCGCGCAGTATCAGCGGCTCGATCAGTAGTTGTTCAATTAATCGGATGCAAAGTCGCTCATGAAGACATGGTTGATATCGATCGCCATCCTCGCGTCTGCTGTTGGCGTGGCATTCGTTATGGTTCAAACACGCGCTGCTCCGACACAAATGGAACGAGAGATCCCAGTACTTTTGGTCGATGCAATCGAGGCACGTCGCGAACCCGTTTTCTTTCGTGTCAACACGCAGGGCGCCGTGACTCCACGTACCGAATCGAATCTCGTTTCGGAAGTCTCTGGCCAAATCGTCGAGGTTGCATCGAACTATGTAGCGGGCGGTTTTTTTCGCAAAGGCGAACTGCTGCTAAGAATCGATCCGAGAAATTATCAATCCGCGCTCAAAAGCGCACAAGCCAATGTCGCCCGGGTCCAAACACAAGTGGCTAAAGAAAACGCGCTGGCGAATTTCGCGCTAGATGATTGGAAGACACTCCGAGACTTGAACGCCTCGGCAGGACCGATCTCCGATCTGGCATTGCGTAAACCGCAACTGGCTGAGGCCATTGCCGAATTGACTTCGGCGGAAGCGACGCTTGAGAAAGCTCAAGAAGACCTCAACCGAACCAGCATTCGAGCACCCTACGACGGCATGGTCCAAGAAAAACGCGCGGATGTAGGCCAATACGTCAACACCGGCAGCCAGCTCGCTCTAATATTCGCAACCGACTACGCCGAGATTCGTTTGCCGATTACGCAACGCGAACTTGCTCTCATCGATCTTCCATCGGCAGACGGGTCGAGTTTACCCCTCCCGGTGACCCTGACGTCTCGAGTCGGAACAATCCTACACACATGGCAAGGCCTGATCGTGCGTTCTGAGGGCGTTTTCGACAGCGCCAGTCGAGTGTTGTACGTGGTGGCCCAGGTCGAGGACCCATACAACCAAAGCAGCGGGAATGGTGAACCCCTCCGTATTGGAACCTTCGTGACGGCAAACATTCAGGGTCGATTCGGCGGCGCCCTCTTTACCATTCCGCGCCACGCGCTGCAGCGTGGCGAAACGCTGTGGATCATTGACGAACAACAGAAAATCTACCCTCGCGACGTACAAATCGTTAGCACAGACGAGGAATACGCCTACGTTGATGGCGGACTTATGAACGGGGATCGCTACACCATCACCCCCATCGACCAGCCACTTCCCGGCATGCCGGTACGCGTGAATACCTTACCTAGGCTTAGCAACGCGCGATGAGTGAAACCACGCCTCCCGTTTCAGGCCTGATCGGGTGGTTCGCAACCAATCACGTTGCCGCCAATTTGTTGATGATTTTTATCATTGGGGCGGGATGCTGGGGATTGTTCACGACGAAACGGGAAATGTTTCCTGAAGTTCAAATCGATCAGGTCAGCATCCGGGTACCGTACCTCGGCGCAGCACCGCTGGAAGTTGAGGAAGGCGTCGTCATTCGGGTCGAAGAAGCGATCAAAAGTATCGAAGGCATTTCACAGATCTCCTCGACCGCCTACGAGGGCATGGGCGAAGTGTTAGCAGAAATCGATGACGGTTACGAACTCGAAACGATCCTCGACGAAATCAAGTTAGCCGTCGACGGTATTTCCACCTTTCCCCGGGAAAGCGAGCGCCCCATCATCTCCAAGCGAAGCGGGAATCAATGGGGCGGCGTGATGAACGTGCAGCTGACGGGGCTCACGGACGAAGCAACGATGAAGGAGTTTGCCGAACGCATTCGCGACGAGATTACGGCCTTAGACGGCGTCTCCTATGCCTCGGTAGCCGGCACTCGACCGTTCGAGCTCTCCATCGAAATTTCTGAAGATTCACTGCGCCAGTACGGTCTGACCCTAAACCAAGTTGCGCAGGTAATCCGACTCTGGTCAATCGATATCCCCGGCGGCACGATACGCTCCGATTCCGGCGATATTCGCTTACGGGCCAAGGGACAAGCCTATACGGGTCAGGAGTTCGAGAACATTTTGTTGCTCACTCGACCCGATGGGACCCGCATTCGCTTGGGTGACGTCGCCACCATACGCGATGGGTTTGCCGAAACAGAGAGTTATGCGTTTTTTGACGGAGAACGTTCTGTCGCCGTGATGATTTCCGCGAGCGAGAACGAGAATCCCATTGAAATCTCGGAGGCGGTGAACGCCTACGTCGATGAGCGCAACCAAACGCTGCCCGAGGGAATCCAATTGAATATCTGGGGCGATCAGTCGGAGATGCTCAAGGGACGCCAGGAATCGATGGCCATCAACATGTTAATTGGTGCCTGCCTCGTTTTCATTCTTCTAGGCATCTTCTTGCACTTCAAAATAGCAATGTGGGTGATTGTCGGTCTCATCACCGCCGTGCTTGGCGGCTTCATGCTGCTCGAAGCCGTCGACGTTTCGATCAACATCATGAGTTTGTTCGCCTTCATTATGGTGGTCGGTATCGTGGTGGACGATGCGATTATCATCGCCGAGAGCGCGTATACCGAAACCGAGGATAAGGGGTACTCGGTGCACAGCATCGTCACCGGAGCCCAACGCGTTGCGATACCCGCCACCTTCGGCGTATTAACGACGATCGCTGTATTCGGCGCGATGCTGATCCAGTCGGGTCACACGTCGGCGTTTTCCAGGAACATCGCATGGGTGGTGGTCTTCTCGCTCACGTTCTCTCTGATCGAAAGCAAACTCATTTTGCCTTCCCACCTCGCATCGATGAAGTCTGCGCACGGTTCGTCCAAGAAAGGCATTTCGGAATGGGTCGACGTACGGTTGAAGTCTTTCATCGAGCATCGTTATCGGCCGTTTCTCGCCTTTACCATCAAGAACCGTTGGCCAACTTTAGCTTTCTTCGTCAGCTTGGTGATATTGACGATCGGTCTAATGGGCGGCGGCTACGTACGCATGAACTGGTTTCCCGACATGCAGATGGACTACGTCATGGCGCAGGTGGAGTTGCAAGACGGAGCTCCCGAACAGCTGATCGTCGGTATCGTCGAGGAAATGGAGGGCTCGCTCACCGAGGTTGAACGTGAAATCCAAATGGAATACGGAATCCAACGGCGAATCATCGAGCACTCGTTTGCCTTCGTTCAGGGCGGCAAAAGCGCGCGATTTAACGTGGAGCTCAAACCCGAAGACGAACGACCCGTATCCGGCAAGGAGCTTGAAAATCGCTGGCGTGAAAAGCTTGGCGATATCGCGGGAACCAAGAAATTGTCGTTTTCGTCTGGACAACACAGCGGCGGCGGTCCGCCGATCGCGTTGAAGCTCCAGGGCTACAACTACCGAAGTCTTGAACAGGCGGCCGACGAATTAGTGTCTTATTTACAGACATTTAATGGCGTCTACGAAGTCGAAAGCTCCAATAACGCCGGACCCGAAGAACTGAAACTGCGGATTCGTCCGGAAGCTGAAGCGTTGGGTATCACGCTTTCCGATCTCGCGAGTCAAGTACGCCAGGCGTTCTACGGTGCCGAGGCCCAACGTATCCAACGTGGAGAGTCGGAAGTGCGCGTGATGGTGCGTTATCCGGAAGTCAACCGAAAATCGATAGGCAATCTTGAGAACATGTGGATCCGTCTGCCTGACGGTCGTGAAGTGCCATTCGATGCCGTGGCAGATTACCAACTCTCAACAGGCTACAGCAGCGTACAACGCTTGGACGGCAGGCGGACCGTCTCCGTGGCCGCCAACTTGAACCCTGACATCGTTCAAGTCGGAGAAGTCATCGGAGCGGTAAGAGCCCAATTCATGCCCGACTTGCTCGACCGCTATCCCGACGTCAAATACGACGTCACCGGTGCATCGCAACGACTAGACGACTCGCAAAGTCAGATGCTCCGTTCGATGCTCTTAGCCGTGATTTTGCTTTATGCGCTCATTGCGATTCCGCTCAAATCGTACGTCCAACCCCTAATTATTATGTTCATCATCCCCTTTGGCATGATCGGTGCTGTGATCGGGCACATGATCATTGGCATTCCAATCACGTCTTTATCATCGCTAGGTCTTATCGCGCTCGCAGGCGTGGTCGTCAATGATGCGATCCTCATGGTCGATCACGTCAACAAACGCACGGAAGCAGGTTACAGCGCGGCTGACGCAGCGGTCGAAGCTGGCGCTGTTCGATTCAGACCCATTCTCCTCACGTCGTTGACCACGTTCTTTGGGCTGACCCCGGTGTTATTAGAAACCGACATGGCAGCTCAGATGGTAGTCCCCATGGCGGTGTCGCTTTCGTTCGGAATCATATTCTCCACCGTCATCACGCTGATCTTTCTGCCTTGTCTGTTCAACATCCTAGGTGAACGTGGTACCACCTTCGGGAAATTCATAGCGTTTTGGACCAATCAGCCCCTTCCAACGGCCCTTCCTGATCCGGCGAACCAGCCAGTGGGGCAGCAGCCTTAGTCAAAATACCCCGTTCGCCTGATCACTAAACGGCTCGTTGGTCCACAAGCTCGCCGTTCACGGTGACTTCTAACATTCCGCTACTCGGAAAGAATCGGGCTTCAACGTACCGGTGCTCCTCCCACAAAAGCTCCACGTTCGTCCATACGTACAACGGTTCGCGCGACGATGGTTCGCGACGTTTACGCAAACACCCATCCAACCAGAGCTCTAAGCCATTATCGTTCGCGATGACCACCTCAAATTTCTTGTGGCCCAGAGGAAATTCAAACGCTCTACCGTCAGCCATGGCAATCCGCGAGAATGCTTGTAATGAATAGTGGCAGATTTTGACATCCCTCCCGACCGATTCAAACGCGTATTGCGAACTCGCGACGTCCTCGCGCTCTCCTTCGGTGCGATGATCGGCTGGAGTTGGGTCCTTTTCACCGGCCACTGGGTGCTTAGCGCAGGATCCATAGGCACCTTGATCGCTTTTAGCGCGGGCGGCGCCGTCATCCTATTTATCGGACTTACTTATGCCGAGCTCGCGGCCGCGATGCCGAAGGCCGGCGGCGAACACGTCTACACGCGCGTCGCATTGGGCCCGGCCTGGTCCTTCGTCTGTACATGGGCGTTGCTTATGGCATACGCGACCGTGTGCGTGTTCGAATCCGTCGCCTTGCCGACAGCCATCGAGTATTTGTTTCCCTCGATACGTCTCGCCACTCTCTGGACCGTGTTAGGCGCGCCCGTGTCCGCAGGTTTTGTTGCCATCGGCATCGTAGCTGCCCTTTTGATGACGTGGATTAACGTCATCGGTATACGAGCCGCCGCCCTGGTCCAAAGCGTGATCACCGCCGCCGTGCTTGGTGCCGGCGTCCTATTGATCGTCGGCGCGGCCAGCTTCGGGAGTCTCGCTAATACCGAGCCGCCCATCGCTATCCCCGCGACGGGGATACTCACCGTACTTATCATGGTCCCCGCGATGATGGTGGGCTTTGACGTGCTTCCGCAATCCGCGGAGGAAATTAACCTACCGCCGCGGCGAATCGGTTGGTTGCTTGTGTTATCGCTCTTGATGGCCGTCTTATGGTACGGCGCCATTTCGTTCGCGGTTTCCATGGCCCTTGATCCCAGGGCGCTGGCATCCACGTCCATGGCCACGGCCGATGCCGCGACGTCGTTATGGCACGGAAGCTGGGCAGGTACCGTTCTCATTGTCGGCGGTATCGGCGGCATTTTGACGAGCTGGAATGCTTTTATTATCGGTGGCAGCCGCGTGATGTTTGCTCTCTCGGAATCCGGATTCCTACCCGCTTCGTTCTCACGCCTTCATCCCAAGTACAAAACACCCTACATAGGCGTATGCGTCTTGGGTTTGATGGCATCAGTATCGCCTTTTTTTGGCCGCACCATCCTCGTCTGGCTCGTGGACACGGGCAGTTTTGCCGTCGTCATCGCTTACATTTTTGTACCGATCGCGTTTCTTGTTTTGCGGCGCAAACAACCCGATCTCGCCCGCCCTTTTCGCGTCCGCTATCCGTCGCTAGTCGGAGTCATCGCCATCGTATTGGGATTGGTATTGCTCTCGTTTTACTTTCCGTGGAGCCCTTCATCTCTTATCTGGCCGTATGAATGGGGAATCGCACTTGGCTGGGCCTTGTTGGGGCTCGTTTGCTGGCTCTTCAGGGATTCCCGAACAAACTGAGCTGATCGTTCGTTGGCCGAAATAAATCCGTTCGCAATGGTACCGACAGGTCAGTCCCAAGACCCGCTCTTTTCGTCGCCAATTCGAAGCGCCTGGCTAGCAGGTCAGCATACGTTCCTTGGCCCCGCATCCTCGTACCCCACTCAGCCCGATAAGCAACGCCGCCTCTCATCGCGCGGATGTGACTCATGACGTGGTCCGCGCGATTCGGATAATGCCGCTGAAGCCACTCCACGAACAGATCCTCAACCTCAAGCGGAAGCCTTAACAGAATATAGCCGACCGTTGAAGCGCCAGCCTCGGAAACCGCCGCAACAATATCCTCAAGCTCATTGTCGTTGATGCAAGGGATTACGGGAGCAATCATGGCCCCGACCGGGACGCGCGCTTGGTGAAGAGACTCGAGGACTCGCAGCCGTGCCCGTGGGCCCGCCGTACGTGGCTCCAAAGCCGTTTTCAACGCGTTATTGAGCGTCGTAACGCTGACAGATACCTGGACAAGTCCGAGCGTTGCCAGCTCCGCCAAAATATCGAGATCCCGCAATATCAGCGTGCTTTTAGTGACGAGCGTGACAGGGTGACGGTACCTTAACAGCGTCTTCAAGATCTCCCGTGTAATACCGAGCTGCCGCTCACCGGGTTGATACGGGTCGGTATTGGTTCCCATAGCAATCGGTCGTACCTTGTATCCACGCCGTTCGAGTGCTTCACCCAGCCGCGCCGCAGGCTCGGTCTTGTAGAAAATATGAGTTTCAAAGTCGAGTCCTGGGGACAGTCCCAAAAACGCATGCGTCGGACGGGCATAGCAGTACACACAACCATGTTCGCAACCCTTATAGGGGTTAATGGATCGATCGAACGGAATGTCAGGGGATTTATTGGTTGCGATGATGTTCCGCGTCTGGTCAGGGAAAAACTTTGTTTTCGGTGCGCTCGAGCTGATATCCGCCGATTCAACCTCGTTCCAACCATCATCCACGGGCTCGCTCACGTGCGGGTCGAACCGTGATGCGGGATTGGAGATCGCTCCTCGACCCTTGTGGAGTTTTTTTTCGTTCACGGCCACGGTCTCACCAGGAACTGTAGGATAACTGTATATTTATACAGTTAAAAGCCTTGGTATGATCGATTCTTGCCCCAGTTTCTGTTCGAGATAACGAACCGAAAACGGCTAATAGAGGAGTGGCCCATGATCATTGTAAACGGTCGTCTGGAACTAACCGACGTCCACATTGACGCGCTCAAACCCGTACTCGCTGCAATGGAACAAGCGAGCCGTGAAGAGAACGGTTGCTTCGACTACACGTTCTCGGTCGAGGTGAACGAACCCGGCACCATTCGAATCACCGAGAGGTGGGAAAGCATGGACGCGCTGCGCGTTCACTTTGCCTCATCACACATGGGCGAATTCCAGACTGCCCTATCAGAACATCCACCAGCGAATGCCGAGGTTCATTTCTACGAAGTTGAACGCGAGT
>Ga0209445_1000117_pt1 | contig 42299 bp, 56 predicted proteins | sample MarorgKNORR_S2LV_4_FD_188223 | JGI IMG/M metagenome (GOLD analysis project Ga0209445, IMG submission 188223) | Marine microbial communities from the Southern Atlantic Ocean, analyzing organic carbon cycling - NADW_A/KNORR_S2/LV (SPAdes) (version 2) | ecosystem: Environmental > Aquatic > Marine >... | reverse complement strand
AACAGAAGAGGTATGGCTAAAGGTGGTACCGAAGTTAATTTTGGTAGTTATGGATTGAAAGCAATGGAACCTGGTTGGATTACTGCTAGGCAAATTGAGGCTTCAAGGGTTACAATTTCTAGGTTTGTTAGAAAAGTTGGAAAAATGTGGATTAGAATATTTCCTGATAAGCCAATTACAGCAAAACCATTAGAAACAAGAATGGGTAAAGGAAAAGGATCTCCGGAATATTGGGTAAGCAATGTGAAACCAGGAAGAATATTATTTGAAGTAGAAGGACTACCAAGGGATGTTGCACATAAAGCGTTTAAAAATGCAGGGAGTAAACTACCTATTAAAACAAAATTAGTCGCAAGAAGAGGTTTAGATGAAAGTAAATGATTTAAGACAGTTATCTGATAACGATTTGCTTTCACGTTTAAACGATAACAAAGAAAATTTACAAAAATACCGTTTTCAAAAATCTATTCAACAGTTAGAAGATCATAGATTGTTGTCAGATTTACGTAAAGAGAATGCAAAGATTAAGACAGTATTAAGAGAGAAAATATTGAATAAGGATAATTCTAATGGATAGAAATCGTCAAAGATTAATTGGTAAAGTTGTATCTGATTCTATGGATAAAACTCTAGTTGTTAGTGTAGAAAGATTAGTGAAGCATAAGCTTTATAAAAAATATATAAGACAATCAAAAAAATATTATGCCCACGATGAAGATAATTCTTATAAGAATGGAGATTTAGTTGAGATTATTTCCTCTAAACCGTTGAGCAAAACTAAAAGATGGCGTGTTTCAAGATTAACGGAGAAAAACGAGAAATAATATGATTCAACAGGAAACAAAGTTAAAAGTAGCTGACAATTCTGGTGCAAAAGTTGTACAGTGTTTTAAAGTACTGGGTGGCTCTAAGAGAAGATATGCTAGCATAGGCGATGTTGTTGTTGTATCTGTAAAGACATCTATTCCAGGAGGAATGGTAAAAAAAGGGGATATTTCTCGTGCTGTTATAGTTAGAGTTGCGAAAGAGTTGCGAAGAAAAGATGGTTCATATATAAGATTTGATGATAATGCTGCTGTTTTATTAGATAGTCAAAACGAGCCAAGAGGAACGAGAATATTTGGACCAGTTGCTAGAGAACTAAGAGATAGTGGATATATGAAAATTATATCAATGGCTCCAGAGGTTTTATAATGAAGATTAAAAAAGATATGGTGGTAAAAGTAATTTCTGGGAACTTTAAAGGTTTGTCAGGGAAAATATTAAAAGTATTTCCAGTGACTAAAAGAGTTATCATTGAAGGAGTTGCATTAACCAAAAGGACATTGAAACCTTCTCAAGAAAATCCCAAAGGTGGATTTACCGAGAGAGAAAGATCTATACATATATCAAATGTTATGATTCTAGACAATAATGAAACCTCGAGAATTGGTTTTAAAATATTGAAGGATAAATCAAAAGTACGAGTTTCTAAGAAAAGTGGTAAGGAGCTTAGTTAACATGGCAGAAACAACTTATACCCCTACTTACAAACAAAAATATCTTAATGAAGTAAGACCACATCTTGTTAAGAAGTTTGATTTAAAAAGTATGATGGAAGCTCCAAAAATTGAAAAAATAACTTTGAATATTGGTTTAGGTAATGCCAAAAATGATTCTAAAGCACTACAAGCAGCTTTGGATGAGTTAATGCTAATTACAGGACAGAAACCCATTATAACTAAAGCAAAAAAAGATGTTTCAAATTTTAAGATAAGAAAAGGATTTCCTGTTGGTTGTAAAGTGACATTAAGAAAGAATTATATGTATGAATTTTTGGAAAGATTATGTGCTGTGGCTCTTCCAAGAACGAGAGATTTTAGAGGTTTATCTAACAAATCATTTGATGGTCAAGGAAACTATAGTTTTGGAATTAAAGAACAGGTTGTATTCCCTGAGATTAATTATGATAAAGTTGATACTATTAGAGGTATGGACGTGATTATTACGACTTCGGCAGGCAATGATGAGATTTCGTATGAAATGTTGAGAGCAATGGGACTTCCTATTAAAGAAAAAAGTACTCAGACAGAAGAAGTTCCAATAGAAGAAGATAACTTAAACGAGGAAAAAAATGGCGAAGAAGTCTAAAATTGCAAGAGAAAAGCATTTAGCAAAAAAAGTTAAGAAACACTATCTTTTGAGAAAAGAATTAAGGGATTTAATTAAACACCCAAATACTTCTGAAGAAGATAAATTAAATGCAACCAAAAAATTACAAAAACTTCCAAGAAGTTCTAGTCATGTTAGGCTAACTAATAGATGTTTAGTATCTGGCCGTCCGAAGGGATACATGAGAAGATTTGGTTTATCAAGAATAACTTTTAGAGAATTAGCACTCAAAGGAGAGCTTCCCGGTGTAACAAAGGCAAGCTGGTAAGGAGCATATTTATGTCAATGACAGATCCAATAGCAGATTATTGTACAAGAATAAGAAATGGTTATTCTTCTAAGAAGAGATGGATAGATATTCCATCCTCTGAACTGAAGAAAAGAATCTCTCTTATTTTAAAAGAAGAGGGATATATTGATAATTTTGTATTTGTAAATAAAGAATCAAAAAAAGAAGATATCAGAATCTTTTTAAGATACGATAACAATGTACCAGCTATTACTACTATTAAGAAGATTAGTAAACCTGGAAAAAGAGTATATGTATCGGTTAGTGATATCCCTAGAGTCTTGAATGGATTAGGTATTAGTGTTATTTCATCTTCAAGGGGAGTAGTAAGTAATAAGGTGGCAAGAGAATTAAAAGTTGGAGGAGAGTTGCTTTGCAACGTTTGGTAGAATGTCAAGAATAGGTAAGAAACCAATTATAGTGCCAGAAGGCGTAAAAATAGAGCAAGATAACTCTAGTTTATTAATTAATGGTCCTAAGGGACAATTATCAGTGAATCTTTTTGAAGAGGTTGATTTAAAAGTTGATAAAGATTCAATTGGAGTATCTATAAAAAATAATGATAGACACTCAAGAGCTATGCATGGTACGGTAAGACAATTAATTTCTAATGCAATTGAGGGCGTTAATAGTGGTTTTTCAAAGCATTTAGAGATTTTAGGTGTTGGTTATAATGTAAAAAGTCAAGGTAACCGACTTGTATTCCAGTTAGGTTTCTCACATGATATAGCATTAGAACTTCCTGATGGTATTGAGGCAGATGCACAAAAGAATAAACTTGAGATTAAAGGAATTGACAAGCAATTGGTTGGTCAAGTATCTGCAAAAATAAGATCATTAAAAAAGCCTGAACCTTATAAAGGAAAAGGGATTAGATATAAAGATGAATATGTTCGTCGTAAACAAGGTAAAACTGTTGGAGGCACTGAGTAAAACATGGGTATTTTAAAAGCAAAAAAAGAACAGTACTTACGCAGAAAGAAGAGATCAAAAAAACCTTTTCCTATCGAAGGAGAATATAGATTGTGTGTTTATAGAAGCGCCAAGCATATAGAAGCTCAGATTATTGATGATTTTAATCAAAATACAATTGTTGCTGCTTCATCTAAAGAGAAAGTTTATAATAGTAAAAAAATCAATAAAACTAAACTTGCTTCTCTTATTGGGGAATCTCTTGCTGAGAGGGCTAAATCTAAAAAAGTAATAAGTGTTTATTTTGATAGAAACGGTTTTAAGTATCATGGAAGAGTAAAATCGTTGGCAGAAGCTTCTAGAAAAGGCGGATTAAAATTTTAATAATGGAGAATAAATGACTATCATTAATCATTCAGAATTGGATTTAAGGGAAGAATCAGTTATAAGAATTAACAGAGTTGCTAAAGTTAATTCTAGAGGAAAGAGATTTAGTTTTTCTACTCTTGTAGTTATAGGAGATGGAAGAACTCATGTTGGTATTGGTGCTGGAAAAGCAAACGAAGTATTAAAATCAATTACTAAAGCAAAAGATACTGCTAAACAAAATCTAATTAAAGTACCTGTTTACAACTATACAATTCCCCATGAGATTATCGGAAAATATGGTGCAAGTAGAGTTTTATTAAAGCCTGCTCGTCCTGGGACTGGAATTATAGCTGGATCTGCTGTAAGACTAATTATGGAGCAAGTAGGTATAAGTAATATTTATACCAAAGTATTGGGTTCAAATAATGCTATGAATGTTGCTAAAGCTGTTATGAATGCGCTTCTAAATTTACAGGATATAAGAAAAATTGCTAAAAAGAGAGGTAAAACTCCAAATAATCTGTTTGAGGTATAGAAGTGGCTAATAAAAAAATAAAAATTACACAAGTTAAAAGTAGAATTGGATATTCTAGAAAAGCCAAAGCAACATTAGATGCTTTAGGACTGAGAAAAATTAATCAGTCAGTTGTTCTAGATTTGAATGATTCTATATATGGAATGGTTAAAAAAATAGATTATTTGGTTAAGGTTGAGGAAGTTAAATGAAACTAATTAAACCAGTTAATTCAATTAAAAAATCAAAGCGAGTTGGTAGAGGTCCTGGATCTGGATTAGGGAAGACTGCAGGCAGAGGACATAAAGGGGCAGGTCAAAGAAGTGGATTTAAACATAGATATTGGTTTGAAGGAGGTCAAATGCCTCTTTATAGAAGAGTCCCAATGAGAGGATTTAATAATTCAAATTTTCAAAAATCATATGAGATTGTTAATCTTTCTGATATTGGGAAGATTAAAGTTAAAAATATTGATTCAGATGTATTGTTTAAGAATGGTTTGATTTCTTCAAATTTTCTTCCTGTAAAGATTTTGGCGAATGGTGATATTAAAAAAGCATATAATATTACTGCGTCATCATTTAGTAAGTCAGCTATTAAAAAGATAGAAGAAGTTGGTGGAAAGGTCATTGTAGAATGATTCAAAAATTAAGAAACATTTTTGTCATTCCTGAACTGAGAAGAAAAATCATATTTACGTTAGGAATTTTAGTTGTTGTCAGAGTTGGAGCTCAAGTTCCAATTCCTGGTATTGATCCAGAAGCTTTACGTCAGACGATGGATTCACTTAGTAATACATTTTTTGGACTTTATAACATGTTTACTGGTGGAGCATTTGGACAAGCAGCTGTATTTGGGTTAGGAATTATGCCTTATATATCTGTTTCAATTATTGTTCAGATTTTACAAACTACACTTCCATATTTCCAAAGATTAGCTAGAGAAGGAGAGAGTGGTAGAGCAAAGATTACCCAAATTACAAGATATGGAACAGTAATTCTCGCATTTGTCCAATCAATTGGTATTATTTTTCTACTGGAGAGTTATGGTATTGTTTTGAATCCTGGTTTCTTATTTAGGTTTACTGCAATTGTTTGTATTACAACTGGTACAATGTTCCTTTTATGGTTGGGTGAAAAAATCACAGAACATGGTATTGGAAATGGAATATCTCTTATAATTATGGTTGGTATATTGGCTGGTTTTCCTAATGTTGTGATTTCGGAGATAGCATATTTTCAACAAGGAGTGAGAGGGATATTGTCTGAATTAGCCTTGGGGATTCTATTTTTCTTCTTAGTTATGTTAATTATTCTTATTCAGCAAGGTATTAGAAAAGTGCCTATTCAATATGCAAGGAGAATAATTGGTAGAAAAGTTTATGGTGGTCAATCTACATATTTACCATTGAAAATCAATACTGCGGGTGTTATTCCAATTATATTCGCACAATCTATACTATTAATTCCAGGTACTATTGCAACTTTTTTAGGCAAAAATGCTGCACAGTCAAATTTTATGTCTTGGTTTGCTATGGATCATTGGTTTTCTAATGTTTGTTTTGCTCTTTTAATTGTTTTCTTTACCTATTTTTATACGGCGTTACAATTTGATCCAAATCAAGTTTCTTCAACATTAAGGCAACAGGGAGGATTTATACCTGGAGTTAAACCTGGAAGAAAAACAGCAGAATTCATTGAGAATATATTAACTAGAGTGACATTGCCTGGAGCGTGTTTTCTTGGATTTATTGCTTTGATGCCATATTTCTTACAACAATTTGCTGGTTTAGATTATAGTTATGCTTCATTTTTTGGTGGTACAAGTTTATTAATTATCGTTGGTGTTGGTTTAGATACTTTAAATCAAGTAGAGACACATTTATTATCAAGACACTATGACGGTTTCTTATCAAAAGGGAAGATAAGAGGTAGAAGATAATGGTTGATTTAAATAATATGGAACAAGTTACCAAGATGACGGAAAGTTGTCAGATACTGTCTGATACCTTAAATCTTGTTGAGAAATATATTGTTCCCGGTCAATCTGTCCTAGAATTAGATAAGATTGCTGAAGATTATATTGTTTCAAAGGATGGAATTCCTGCATTTAAAGGATATAATAATTTTCCGTCCACTTTATGTATATCAATTGATGATGAAGTGGTACATGGGATACCAAAGGACACAATATTAGAAGAAGGCCAAATAGTGGGAATTGATTGTGGAGTTCTTAAGAATGGTTATTATAGTGATTCTGCAAGAACTATTCCAGTAGGTGAGATTTCTAAAGAAAAAGAATTATTACTAAATACAACAAAAAAAGCGCTTGATATAGGTATTAGTAAAGCAGTAGCTGGTAATCTTGTCTATGATATTAGCCAGGCTATACAAGAATATGTGGAATCGAAAGGATATTCAATTGTTCGAGAATTAGTGGGTCATGGTATTGGAAAACAACTACATCTTGATCCTCAAGTTCCTAATTTTTGTAAGCCTAAGAATCATAGTCACAATGTTGTATTAGAAGAAGGTATGTGTTTAGCGATTGAGCCAATGGTTAATTTAGGTAGTAGGCACATTAAAACCGATGAAGATGGTTGGACGATTAGGACACAAGATGGGAAGCCAAGTGCACACTTTGAACATTCAATTCTTATTACTAAGTTCCAACCCAGAATTTTAACATAGTATGGCAAAACAAGAATCAATAGCGGTTGAGGGAATTATAAAGGAAGCTTTACCAGGAGCAAGGTTTAGAGTGATAATAAACTTAGGAGGTAGAGAACACGAAGTTCTTGCACATGTGAGCGGTAAAATGCGCATGCATTTTATTAAAATGCTTCCTGGTGATAAAGTTGATTTGGAATTATCTCCATATGATTTAACTAGAGGAAGAATCACTTTTAGGCAATAATTATGAAAGTTAAAGCATCAGTAAAGAAAAGAAGTCAAGATTGCATTATTGTACGTAGAAAAGGACGTATTTATATTATTAATAAGAGAAATCCTCGACTTAAACAGAGGCAAGGATAATGGCTAGAATAGCAGGGATTGATATACCAAAGGATAAGAAAGTTGCTTACTCTCTTAGATATATTCATGGAATTGGCTTAACTACCGCATTAAAAATATGCGAATTATCCAAAATTAATCCTGATTCTAGAGTTACTGATCTTAGTAGCAAGGAAGAAGATTCTATCAGAAAAGCTATTGTTGATTTGAAATTACTAATTGAAGGTGAATTAAGAACTGAGAATATTAAAAATATTAAAAGATTGCAAGATATTGGTAGTTATAGAGGTGTAAGACATAGAAAATCTTTACCAGTAAGAGGACAAAGAACTAAAACAAACTCTCGTACCAAAAGAGGAAGAAAACAAACAGTAGGACTTGGTAAGAAGGTAGCGGCAATAAAATAAGATTATGGCAACAGGAAGATCAAAGAAAAAGAAAGTAGACTCAACAAACGGTATTGCTCATATAAAAGCAACGTTTAACAATACAAATATCACAATTACTGACGAACATGGTAATGTTATTGCTTGGGCTACTGGTGGAAAAGTGGGTTTTAGAGGATCTAGAAAGAATACTGCTTATGCAGCCTCTATAGCAGCAGAAAAAGTTGCAAGCGAGGTTATTGGTATGGGTTTATTAAAAGTTTTAGTTAGGGTAAAAGGGCCTGGAGCAGGTAGAGAATCAGCTATTAGAGCATTATCAGGTGCAGGTTTACAAATAACTTCAATATCTGATGTAACTCCACTACCTCATAATGGTTGTAGACCTAAGAAACAGAGAAGAGTATAAGATTATATGGCAAAATTAAACACACCTAGAGGTAAACTAGTTAGAAAACTTGGGGTTAATATTTTTGGAAATCCAAAATTTGATAAATTATTGTCAAGAAAAGGATATGGCCCTGGCCAGCATGGTCAATCTAGAAAGCGTTTTACGACATACTCTACACAATTAAAAGAGAAACAGAAGATCAAGTTTATGTACGGGATGTTAGAGAAACAATTTAGAAATTATTTTAAAAAGGCTTCACAAATGAAAGGGGAAACAGGTTTTAATCTATTAATATTGCTTGAATCTAGATTAGACAATGTAGTTTATAAATTAGGATTTGCTCCTTCAAGACCATCTGCTAGACAACTTGTTAATCATGCACATTTTATGGTTAATAGTAAAAAAGTTAATATACCGTCTTATCGATTAAAACCAGGTGATATCATTCAATTAAGAGATAAAAGTAAAAAATTAGATATTGTATTAGATTCGATTAAGATGATTAAAGGCGATTTAAATGTATCATGGCTATCTTTAGATAAAACTAAAATGGTTGGAACATTTGTTAATTACCCAGAAAGACAAGAAGTTGATATGACTATTAATGAACAATTAGTTGTAGAGTACTATTCAAGATAAAAGGAAAAAAATAATGAGTAATGAATTAAAATTTAAAATTTCACATAAAGTAACTAATGATAATTCTAGTGAGTTTGTTATCAAACCATTGGAAAGAGGTTATGGAATAACTGTAGGGAATTCTCTAAGGAGAGCTTTGCTTACAGCGGTTCCTGGGTCAGCAATTACCAATGTGAAAATTGAAGGCGCTTTGCATGAATTTTCTACATTAGAGGGTATTAAGGAGGATACTGCTGATATTCTTATGAATTTGAAAGCAGTACGATTTCACCTTTTTGAAAGTGTTGTTGAACCGATACGTCTAAAGATTAAAGGGAAAAAAACTTTTACTGCGGCTGATATTCAAGCGGCAAGTAATGATTTTACTATTCTTAATCCTGACCTGTACATTACTGAGGTTGCTAAAAATACTACATTAGAGATAGAATTAAGGTTAGGTATAGGTAAAGGTTATAAGTCAAGTGAAGAAAATAAACTTAATAATTCACCGGTTGGTATGATTCCAATTGATAGTATTTTTAACCCTGTTACAAAAGTAACATTTAATGTTTCTTCATTACCCGGAGCAAAAGAAGATCTAGAAATGTTATCTTTAAATGTTATAACTGATGGGTCAATTACTCCAATAGATGCAGTAAGTTATTGTTCTTTAGTCTTATCTGAGCACTATAATATTATCCATGCCATCAGTAATCCTTCAGTATTAGAGATTGATAAGCCAGTAAGTGAAGAAATCTTACGGACTCGTAAGCTTCTTGAATCTTCAATCGATGAAATGGAACTTTCAGTAAGAAGTCATAACTGTCTTGAAGTGGCAGGGATTACTTTAATTGGGGCACTTGTTCAAAAAGACGAATCCGAAATGTTGGAATATAAAAATTTCGGTAGAAAATCTTTGAACGAATTAATTGAAAAACTTGAACAAATGGGATTGAAATTCGGAATGGATATTAGTCCATACCTTGAAAACGAAAACAATGAGACATAGAGTAAAAACAAAAAAGGTTGGAAAATCTGCCTCTCATAGAAAAGCAATGTTGTCGAATATGGCAAGTTCTTTAATTGAGCATAAACGTATTAGAACAACCCATCAAAAAGCTATAGCGCTAAAAAGGTTTATTGAACCAATGATTACCAAAGCGAAGAATGCTACATTGCATAATAGAAGACAGGTTTTAAAGAACTTAAATAATCAGACAGCCGTTAAAACACTGTTTGATATTATTGGTCCTAACTATTCAGATAGGCCTGGGGGTTATACAAGAATCATTAAACTTGGAAGTAGAGTCAATGATGCTGCAAAAATGTCCCTGATTGAATTTGTTGACAAGAAAAATTTAGAAGATAGTGTTGTTGAAAGTCAAGTTTCTGAAGAATTAGAATCAGAAGATAATTAAATTATTTCGATTATCTTTTTTAAATATTTTTTATCAATTTTATCAAAATCATCAAGTTCTTTTGAGTCGATGTCTAATACATAATTTAAGAATGGTATAGTAATTTCTGACTTGGTACTTGGGTTGCATTGAATATGTCCAGGAAATTTATTAACATCAGGTACAATTATTATTTTTCTAGAATTAAAAGATTGTCCACATGCTCCATCCATATTTATGGGACTGCATGGTATTTTATCTGACTTATGAGATGATATCTTTAATTCATCTTTTTTCTTAATATAAAAACCACAAAAATTCCAATTTTCAAACATATCATATAATGTGCTACATATTAAATCGAAGGTTATTTCGTTTTTTAAATTTTTAATTTTAGAAATTGCTTTTTGATAAATTTCTTCTTTAATGTCAGGTTGTAACTTATTCATGTTAAAAAATAACAAATATTCTGAGAAGGCAATAATAGTTTCTGGTTTGCCTAGAACAGCTACAACAGCACTAGGAGATATATTATCTCTTATTGATGGATATAATATGGTTTACGAGCCTTTCAATGTATCTCAAGGCATTTCAAAGGTCAATTTAAATTACTTGATTCCTGGTGCAAATATTAATCATAGTGATTTTGATGAGATTTTTAATAGCATTCTCAATTTAAACGCTAAGTTTAAACTAGGAGTTAAGGATCATGATTCAGCTTTAAAAAAAGCTGTTAAAACATTATTTGGCAACGAATCTTCTTTGTCATTTCTTAAATCCAAGTTTTCTATTAACAAAAAGAAATTAATTATCAAGGATCCTTTTTTGGTGTTTGCATCCCTATATCTTTCTGATAATTATAGAGTAATAATGTGTGAGAGGCCAATTTTACCATTAGCAAGTAGTTTTAAGAGGATGGGATGGAAATTTCCTGAATATGACAGACTAATTAATGATTTTAATCATATTGATATTAGAATAGGGAAAAAAATTGAAAATGATTCCATTTCACCACCTGTTCTAGGAGCTGTCCAATTTTCCCAATTGTATAGTAGTTTTAAAAATAAGGTTAAAGAAAAAGAAAATATTTATTTTTTCAATCAAGATGATTTTTCGTTAAATCCACAACAATCAATTAATCAACTCTTTGATTGGTTAGATGAAGAGTGTACAGACAAAATAGTTAGCAAAGTTAAAAACGTAAACTCTGGTCGAGAAAATGATATAAAAGAGCCAAAAAAACATGTTCAACACGATTTGGTTTACAATAAATCTTTTTCAAACAAATATTATAAATCAGTTTTGAATAAAGAAGAAATTGATTTTGTGAAGGAATGTAGCGGAGGAGAGATTTGAACTCCCGACACGCGGATTATGATTCCGCTGCTCTAACCAACTGAGCTACTCCGCCATAGATTTTTTGAAGTTATATTACTTAAATTTAAATGTCTAAATTTTTATAAGAAAAGCATTCACTTTTTTATCTTATTTTGTAACTTTAACTTTTATTGGCGAACTTAGAGATATATAGGAATAAAAATGAAATATAAATCAAAGAAGGATTTTTTGAATACAGTTGTTGATAGATACAAAGATCAACAAGAATTTCATCAAGCGGTAGAAGAAGTAATTAGTTCTATCTGGGCTACTGCTACAAAAAATAAAGAGTATATGGAAGCCAATATACTAGATAGAATTGTTGTTCCTGATAGATCTATTATTTTTCGTGTTCCATGGGTTGATGACAATAATAATGTTCAAGTCAATCTAGGTTATAGAATCCAGTTCAATAATGCTATTGGTCCTTATAAGGGTGGGCTTCGATTCCATCCAAGTGTGAATTTAGGAATTCTGAAATTTCTAGCATTTGAACAGGTTTTTAAAAACAGTCTTACAGGGTTGAATCTTGGTGGAGGTAAAGGTGGTTCAAATTTTGATCCAAAAGGAAAATCAGACAGAGAAATAATGAAATTTTGTCATGCATTTATGGGTGAACTTTTTAGGCATATTGGTAGAAGAACAGATATTCCTGCTGGGGATATTGGTGTAGGTGCAAGAGAAATTGGGTATATGTTCGGTCAATATAAGAAAATAAAGAATGTTTTTTCAGGTGTCTTAACAGGAAAAGGGACTAATTGGGGTGGAAGCTTAGTCCGTCCTGAAGCAACCGGTTATGGGTTAGTTTATTTTGTGGATAATATGCTTGAAACAAAAGATGATACAATAAAGGGCAAAACAGTTACTATTTCTGGTTCAGGAAATGTTGCACAATATGCTTGTGAGCAATTAATCGCATTAGGTGCAAAACCCATCACATTTTCAGATTCAAGCGGATTTATTCATGATCCTGATGGAATTACCCAGGAAAAACTTGAATATGTAAAAGAATTAAAAAATAATCGTTCGGCAAGAATTTCAGAATATGCAAAGAAATATAAAGTCAAATTTTTTGCCAATCAAAATCCATGGAGCGTTAAATGTGATATTGCTCTTCCGTGTGCTACACAGAACGAATTGGATTTAAAAGATGCCAAACAGCTACTTAAGAATGGTTGTGTTGTAGTTGCAGAAGGAGCAAATATGCCATCTACTAAAGATGCAGTACATTACTTTATAGATAAAAAGATATTGTTTGGTCCAGGTAAAGCTGCAAATGCTGGAGGAGTTGCTGTTTCTGGTATTGAGATGAGTCAAAATAGTACAAGAATTCCATTAGCAAGAGAACAAGTTGATAATTTATTGAAACAAATTATGCAAAAGATTCATTCTACATGTGTTGATTTTGGTTCTCAAAAAGGATTTGTTAATTATGTTAATGGTGCAAATATTGGTGGATTTGTTAGAATTGCAGATTCCATGGTTGATCAAGGCGTTATTTAGAACATCCCTAATAAATTTTTAGACTTATGCTACGCAAACTTAAATCATTTGATCTTCAATCAAAGCGCGTCTTAATAAGAGTAGATTTTAATGTTCCTATTGATAATGATGTTGTTACTGATGATTATAGGATTCAAAAAACAATTCCTACTATTAAACATTGTTTAGATCAAGGGGCTAAAGTTATTTTAATGTCACATTTGGGAAGACCAAAAGGTAAAATAAATCCAAAATTTTCTTTAATGCCTGCAGGGGAAAAATTAGCTGAGTTGTTAGAAATTCCTATAAAGTTTTCTCATGATTGTGTATCAGACGATGCAATAGACGTTTCACACAATTTACAATCAGGTGAAGTACATCTGCTTGAAAATTTACGTTTTTATAATGAAGAGATTGAGAACAATAGTGAATTTGCTACAAAACTTTCTAAACATGGTGAAATATATTTAAATGATGCATTTGGTACAGCCCATCGTGAGCATGCTTCAAATATTGGTATCGTTCATAATTTTATGCACAAAGGTATAGGTTTACTGATAGAGAAAGAATTAGAGTTTCTGTCAGATACTCTTAAGGATTCTTTAGCTCCAGTATTATTAATTATTGGAGGAGCAAAAATTGATACTAAAATTGATGTGATTTATAACTTTCTTAATCTAGCAGACAATATTATTATCGGTGGAGCAATGGCAAATACATTTCTAACTGCAAATGGTTATAATATGGGAAAGTCATTAGTTGAAACGGACAAATTGGAAATTGCAAAAAAAATATTGTTAGATTCCTCAAAAACAAAAACCAGGATTATTTTACCAATCGATTTTAATGGAGAGTTAGATGAGCTTGGTAGCGGAAGTTTAAAGTATGCTAATTATGACGCTATTAAGAAGAATATGATTTGTGAAGATGTTGGAGAATTAAGTGTAAATTTATTTTCAGATATTATAGGTAAGTCAAAAACAATTTTTTGGAATGGTACACTAGGAGTTGCTGAGAATAAAGATTTTACCTTTGGTACAGAGAGAATTATTGATAAAATTATTGAAAATGAATGTGTTGCAATAGCAGGAGGTGGTGATACTGTGACTGCTATTAGAAATTATGACAATGAATTAATTAATAAATTTTCGCATTGCTCAACAGGAGGCGGTGCATGTTTAGAACTGTTATCTGGAAAGACGCTTCCAGCAATAGAGATTTTGAGCAAACAATGAAGAAAACGATATTAGCTGCAAATTGGAAGATGTATTTGAATGAGAATGAATCTGTTGATTTTATTAATAGGATAAATCAAGAAGAAAGTTCTTTTTCTAATGCTAATGTGATACTTTTTCCTTCTCATACTTGTATTAATCAAGTTCAAAAAAATTTGAAATCAAATAATATTAAAATTGGTATGCAAGATTGTGATATTCATACCAGTGGAGCATATACAGGATCTGTATCTATTAATAGCATTACCACAGTGGATTATTGTATTGTTGGCCATTCAGAACGAAGGCTGATATATAATGATACCAATAGCATTATTCAGAATAAACTCCAAACAGTTTTCAACCATGATGTGAATGCAATTCTATGTATTGGAGAAACGAACGAAGAGAAAGACAATAACCAAACTCATAGTGTTATAGATAAACAATTAAATATACTGCCGAAGGATTTAAAAAATAATTTAACCATAGCCTATGAACCTGTCTGGTCCATAGGCTCTGGCAACCTTCCTTCCAATGAATATATAGAAGAAGTTCTTTCTTATATAAAAAATAAATTAAAAAGTTTATATTCGGATGAAATTGCAGAAAAAATTATTTTACTTTATGGTGGATCTGTTGATGAAAATAGTGTTAACAGATTATTAGGAGTTAAATTAATTAATGGTTTCTTAATTGGTAGTGCCAGTGCTAATTTTGAAGCTTTTAAAGCAATTGCAGAAAAAATAAAATTATAGAGGGATTATGGTTCAATTTTTAATAGTAATTCATACACTAGTGAGTGTAACATTGATTGTTGTAATATTGATGCAGTCTGGTCAAGGAGGACTTAATTCAATGATGGGGGGATATGCGAATTCCATGTTGGGATCTTCTGGTGCCAATAATTTTATCACAAAATTGACAACATCGCTTGGTATAATTTTTATCGCATTGGCTTTGTTAATAGGGGCTTTAAGTGGTGATCCTCAAACTGATAGAGAATCAATAATTCAACAGGATGCCGATTCAAGAGAAACAGAAATGCCAGCTACCAATGAATATATATTACCTTCTGCTGAGATTTTGCCAAAAGAAAGTAAAGAATAATTAGCCGAAGTGGTGGAATTGGTAGACACGCTAGCTTGAGGGGCTAGTGGAGGAAACTCTGTGTGGGTTCAAGTCCCGCCTTCGGCACAAAAAAATAGTTTAATATTATTTTGAAAAGATTTTTAGATTAAAGGTCAATAATAAAGAAATATTTAAAGGTGATATAATGAAAAAAATTGTTTTTATTCTGTTATTTTTTACAACTGTTTTTGCTCAAACTTCTGCAATGCAACTTTTTGACGAATCAAGACAAGCTTTATCAAATGGTAATTTAGAACTTGCTGGTGAAAAAATAAGAGAAGCTATTGATGCTGATAAAGGCAATGACCAATTAAGAAAAGAGTTTGATCGTCTAAATGGACTAAGAAACAAAGCGAATAATTCTAATAGAGCGGTACAAGATGGTAGATTTGGTGATGCTATTGTAGGATTTAAAGAAGTATTGGATAGTATACCAAAATATATTCCTGCGCTTTTTGGTTTGGCAAAAGCTTATGAAGGAAAAAAAGATTATATTGCTGCAATAACATATTATAAACAATCTTTATCTCTTGATTCCAACTACAACGATTCAAAAAAATCCATACAAAATATTGCCAAGAAACTTTACAATAGTGCTAACAAGGATTATAAGAATGGAGACTTGGAAGGTGCTATGTCAAAATACAGGCAAGTATTAGACATTAATAATAGATTCTATCAAGCACATTTCGCATTAGGGATTTTATACAAGAGCATGGGAAACATTTCTCAAGCAATCCAAAGCTATGAAACAGCTTTGAGTATATACAAATTTGATAAAGGTTGGTATAATTTAGGTCTTGCACATAAAGCCAATGGTGACTTCAATAATGCTAAAAAAGCTTTTGAAGAAACAGTTAAGCTTAACAAAAAATACTATAAAGCACATAAAAGCTTAGGAGAAATATTTATTGATTTAGAACAATACGAAGATGCAGTTGCAAGTCTTAAAGCAGCTATTAGTATTAAATCTAATTACAGTGCAGCATGGCATGCACTTGGTGTTACATATGGAAAAGGAAAATTAGAAGACTACAATAGATCTGTTGAAGCTTTAAGTAAAGCAGTAGACTTGAAACCAAGAGAAATGTTGTCTTGGTTTCATTTATCTGAAGCCTATAATGAGCTTAGAGAATGCGAAAAAGCAAAAGAAGCTGCATTGGAAGCAATTGATTTAAAAAAGAATTTCGGTGGAGGATGGTTCCAGCTTGGTATAGCCGAATATTGTAATGCCACTGGGAATAAAAATAATGCCATTAACCATTTTGACAGAGCTAGAAATGATAGACAATGGAGAAAAATGGCAGAATATGAAATTGATAGGGTTAGAAATCCTGAGAAATATGAATGATTAAAGCTGTTATTTTTGATTTAGATAACACATTACTTGATTTTGTAACAATGAAACGAGAAGCCGTTAAAAACGCTCTCTCCTCAATGATAGAAGCTGGCCTTGATATTGATTCCAAAACATCTTATAAAAGAATTATGCAACTCTATGAAGAAAACGGATGGGAAAGAAATCAGTATGTTTTTAATAAATTTTTAAGAGAAGTAGATGGACGTCTTAATTATAAGTATTTAGCTGCAGGAATTGTTGCATACAGGAGAGCAAAAGACAAACATCTTAAATTATATCCAAATGTAGAGAAAACCCTTAATGAGATAAGTAATAAAGGAATTAAGCTTGCAATAGTTTCAGATGCACCAAGTCGGGAAGCGTGGATGAGGATATATTACTTAAAATTACATAACATCTTTGATGTCGTTATTACTTTCGATGACTCCAAAGAGAGAAAGCCTTCTTCCGCTCCATTTAAGCTTGCTTTGGGGAAGTTGGGACTTTCTAACGATGAGGTTTTAATGGTTGGAGATTGGCCTGATAGAGATGTTGTTGGTGCAAAGAATTTAGGAATTAAAACTATTTTTGCTAAATATGGTGATCATTTTGGAGTAAAAGAGTCAGGGGCAAATTGGGATATTGAAAATATTTCTGAAATAGTTGACATAATTGATGGTATCAATAATGAATAATATAAATCTTGGTGTTGATATAGTTTTAGTCGATAGGATTAACAAGATTTTAAATTCTAAGGCGAAATCAAGGTTCTTAAACAAAATTTTTTCTCGTAGTGAAATATCTGATTCTAAAAATAGGCAAAACCAGTCAGAATATTTTTCAGGAAGGTTTGCAGCTAAAGAAGCAATAAAAAAAGCATTATCTTCTTATGATGAGACTGATATGCTTTCTTTCAAATCATTAGAGATTCTCAATAGTGAAAGCGGTAAACCGTATGTACTTATTAATTCCAAAAAACAATCAAATATCAATATATCAATAGCACATGATGGGAACTATGCAATTGCATTTTGCGTAGCAAATCTAGATTAATGGATTATTTTGAAATAGAAGGAAAAAATCAGCTATTTGGAGATATTCAAATTAGCGGTGCAAAAAATGCTGTTTTACCTTTAATGGCCGCTTCGATTTTACATAATGATACATTAACTATTTCAAATACTCCTAATCTTTCTGATTCGACAACAATGGCTAATTTATTAAGAGAAATGGGATCAGAGGTTGAATTTATTGATGATAAGATTCATATTAATTCCCAGTCTATCAATATGCCGTATGCTTCCTACAAGCTAGTAAAAACAATGAGAGCATCTTTTTATGTCTTAGGGCCATTATTATCTAAATTTGGAGAAGCAAAAGTATCCTTACCTGGAGGGTGTGCTTGGGGTCCAAGACCAGTTGATTTCCATATTGAAGGAATGAAAAAATTGGGTGCAAAAATTGATTTAGAAGGAGGATATATCATTGCTAAATCAAATAGATTGGTAGGAAATAAAATAGTTTTACCCAAAATTTCTGTTGGAGCTACAGGGAATATACTTATGGCATCAGTATTGGCAAAAGGCGATACTGAAATACATAATGCAGCAGCTGAACCTGAAATTCAGCAATTGTGTCATTTTCTGAATAGTATGGGAGCAAAAATATTAGATATTGGTACCAACATAATAAAAATCCAAGGTGTAGATTCGTTAAATAATATTGATAATGTTGCTGTTATACCAGATAGAATTGAAGCAGGTACCTTTTTGATAGCAGCAGCTGCTACTGGTGGAAAAATAAAATTAAATAATGTAAATCCAATGCATCTAGAAACTGTTATTTCTCATCTTAAAAAAGCTAATATTAATCTTAAAGTTTATGATGATAGCATAGTTGTTTCTTCAGATGGAAAGAATATTAGTGCTTGTAATATGGAAACCAATGAATATCCAGGATTTCCTACAGATCTTCAAGCACAGTGGATGCTTTTAATGAGTTTAGCTTCGGAAGATTCTACTATAAAAGAGAATATTTATTTTGATCGTTTTAACCATGTTTTGGAGCTTAATAGACTAGGTTGTAATATTGTGGTAGAAAAAGAATCTGCGTTTATAAAAGGAAGAAGAAATTTAGTTTCCGCCGATGTTATGTCCACGGATATAAGAGCTAGCGCTTCCCTTATTATTGCCGCGTTATGTGCAGAAGGATGTAGTACTATCAGTAGAATTTATCATATTGACAGAGGGTATGATAGAATTGAGGAAAAATTGTCAAAAATTGGTGCAAAGATAGTTAGAAAAAAATAATCGAAATATTGTTGTTTTTTTTGTAATTATTAATAGATTATCTTTCAGTCATGAAAGTTGTGATTATAGGAGCAGGTGAAGTTGGTTTTCATGTTGCGAAATCTCTTAGCGAACTTGATTATGATATCGCAGTAATAGATACCGATCCTGTAAAGTGTCAACGTGCAAACGAACATCTAGACGTCATTGTTATCGAGGGGAATGGTTCTGACGCTCAGATATTAAAAGATGCAAATGTCAATGATGCAGACTATGTTTTTTGTGTTACTAGTTCTGATGAAACTAATTTAATTGCTTCAATGCAATCACATAATTTAGGGGCAAAGAAAATTGTAGCACGTCTTAGAAATACCGATTATAGTAATAATATCAATAGTATTCATCCAGAAAAGTTTGGTATTGATATTGTCATTCATCCAGAATACGAAGTTGCCAATGAAATTGTAAGACTCGTTAAACACCCTTATGCAGATAAATTTTATGAATTTGAAAATGGAAAAGCTGTATTATTTTCAAGGAAAATAAATCACCGATCTAAACTTGTTAATAGTACAGTGGAAGATTTTCATAGAAACAATACTGAATTTAAGTCTTTGATTGTTGCTGTAGTGAGAAACGAAAAAGTGACAATTCCACCAGCTTCATTTAAATTTGAACCAGGTGATTCTGTATTTTTCTTTGTTAAATTAAAAAATCTTAATCCATTATTATCATCTCTTGGAGTCTCTACATCTAGTTCCAAAAGAGTTATGATTGCTGGAGCAAGTAAAATAGGAAGGAGAGTTGCTGAAAAATTGCAAAAAACAATGTCTGTTAGATTGGTTGATAATTCTAAACAGAAAGCAAAAAAGGTTGCCAATCAATTAAGTGATTCTATTGTTATGCATGCCGACGCAACCGATGTTGAATTCTTGAAGAATGAAAATATTGGAGATGTTGATTCTTTCATTTCAGTTACAGAAGACCAACAATTAAACTTATTAGCGGGGATTCTTGCAAAACAATTAAAGGTAAAACAATCTATTATTCATGTTACAAACCCCGATTATGTGAAAAGTATGTCTGGTCTTGGCATAGGATCTATTGTTAGTAAAAATACATCTAGTGTTAATTCAATTATCAAAGCAATCCGAATTGACCATAAAGATAATGTAATCCAGATTTTCAGTGGGTTGGGAATGGAAGCTATTGAGTTAGAAGTAGAGCGAAATTCTAAAGGAGCTAGAGTACCAATTGCCAATTTAAATTTGCCTCATGGAAGTTTGATTGCTTTAGTTAATCACAATGGACATATTGCCATTCCTAGTGGAGATTATCAAATATTATTGAATGATACGGTTCTTATTTTTTGTATCAATTCAAAGGTAAAAGAAGTTGCAAATATCTTCAAATCAGAAGAATGAGTCTACGCCCTACATTTAGATTTCTTGCAGTATTGGTAATGTTTTTATCGCTTTGTTTATTTATTCCAGGATTGATTGATTATTTTAGCGGAGAAACCCAAAGTTTATATTTATTTAAGATAGCAGGATTTTCTTTTATTGCTGCTATTCCTGTATGGTTTTTATCAAGAAAAGCTCGTTCTTTTTCAAATCGAGATGTTTTTTTAGTTATTGTTTTTAGTTGGGTATTAGCATCAATACTTGGGTCTTTCCCGTTTTATTTTTCAGGTTATTTTCCAAGTTATCCTGATGCATTGTTTGAAGCAGTGTCTGGCGTCACAACAACTGGGGCAACAATTTTAACTGATATTGAAAGTCTTCCAAAAAGTATTCTCTTATGGAGGGCTTTTTTACAGTGGATTGGTGGATTAGGTATTGTTGTGTTTACCATTGCTTTATTGCCACTGTTCGGGGTATCAGGTGAGAAATTATTTAATCTTGAATTTCCTGGTCCTGCTTCTGAAAAAATGACTCCTAGAATACAAGAGACCGCCAAAATATTGTTAGGTTTTTATGTAGGGTTTACATTTGTTGAATTTCTTTTACTATCTTATTCAATGACTTTCTTTAATGCGATTTGCCATGCATTTACTACGATGCCGACGGGTGGGTTTTCTACCTTTAATTCAAGTATCAATGATCAGCCTATTTATGTTAAGACGGTCATCTTATTATTTATGATTATTGGAGGAACAAATTTTGTTCTTCATTTCAGAGCGCTAAAAGGAGGATTCCGTTCCTATATAAGAGATAGAGAATTTTTATATTATGCTGGACTTATTGCTATTGTCTCATCGGTTATTTTACTGATATCATATATCACTTCTAACGGTTCTGGTGTTCTAGATACAGTTTTTCAGGTGGTAGCAATTTTAACAAGTACAGGATATACTGCTACCGATTATGAACTTTGGAGTCCATATGTTAAACAATTTATACTGTTTGGATTAATGTTTGTTGGTGCGATGGGAGGATCAACAAGTGGAGGAATAAAACTGATAAGAGTAGTTGCAATTTTTAAATATGCGAAAATGGAACTAAAACGTGCTCTTCATTCTAAAGCAATTATTCCGATACGTATTGGTTCAAAGGTGATTGAAGATGAAGTAATTCGAAAAACGTTAGGATTTTTTCTATTCTATATCATGTTTTTCTTCTTTGCGTCTCTTTCTTTTTCTGCAATGGGAATTGATATGGAATCTTCTTTTGGTGCTGCTGCTTCAGGAATGGGGAATATTGGACCATCGCTAGGGCAATTTGGACCAACAGATACCTATTTAAGCCTCCCACTAGCTGGTAAGTTTATTATGATGTTCTGTATGATACTAGGAAGGCTAGAAATTTTTGCAGTATTGGTATTGTTTACCAAGACATACTGGAGAACTTAAAAATAAATCTTACTTCCAAAATTAATGGATTGCCAGTATCTCCTGGCGTTTATCAATTCAAAGATAAATCTGATAACATTATTTATATTGGAAAAGCAAAGGATTTAAAAAAAAGGGTTAAATCATATTTCCAAAAAAAATCGTATCGTACCCCTAAAGAACAGTCCTTAATCAAAAAAATAAATACCCTTGAATGGATTGTGTGTCAGGATGAGGCAGATGCTTTTATTACTGAAGCAAATCTGATCAAAAAACATAAACCGAAATACAATGTTCAACTCAAGGATGATAAGTCGTTTCCATACTTAAAAATTACCAATGAACGCCTTCCTAAAATTGATGTTACAAGAACGATTCTTAATGATAAATCAACCTATTTTGGGCCCTATACAGATGTGAAATCAATGCGACGATTGTTGGATGTATTACATCGAGCATTTCCAATAAGAAATTGTTATGTAGAGCTTGATAAAGAATCAACAAAAAACAAAGAACCTGAAGTTATAAAAAAAGGATTGGGACTAATCACTATTCCTGAAAAAGAATACCACGAAATGATTGAACATATGATTTTGTTCTTAAAAGGGAAGACTCAGGCGGTGGAAAAAAAGCTTGCTAAGAAAATGGATTATTTTTCATCAAAATTAATGTATGAAGAATCTGCTAGAGTACGAGATCAATTAAAGGCAATTACTCAGTTTAAAACACGCCACCGAAAATTAGAAGCTGACTTTTCCAATCGTGACATATTTGGGGTGAAATCAAAGGATGATTACCATGTAGTAGTTATTCTACGTATACAAGAAGGCAGGATTATAAGCAGAGAAAAAGTATCCTCTAAAACCAATTTTCCAGTCAGTGAAGTATTACGATCTGTTATTGTAAATTTTTATATGAATTCTGCCTATATCCCATCCAAAATTTATTTTCCAGAATTTCCTGATGAAACAGAGGATTTAGAAGAATGGTTGTCAACACTAAATGGAAAGAAAGTACAATTTTCTGTTCCACAACGATCACAGAAATTACAAGAGGTTAAATTAGCCAATAAAAACGCACAATTTTTGCTAAATGAATGGTTATTGAACCTGAAGAAACGAAAAGATTATGTACCAAAAATTCTTCAAGAATTAAAAGATGTACTTGGATTGAATGTCAGTCCTAGATTAATTGAAGCCTTTGATATTTCTCATTTAGGAGGGATAGATACGGTAGCATCGATGGTAGTGTTTAAAGATGGCAAGCCTTATAAAAGTGGGTATCGGAAATATAATATTAATGTTGACCAAATTGATGATTTTGAATCGATGAAAGAAGTGGTATTTCGTCGATATAAAAGACAACTTAATGAAAAAAATCTATTACCCGATTTAATTCTTATTGATGGAGGAAAAGGGCAACTTTCATCCGCCAAATTATCATTAGATAAGTTAAAATTAGATCTTCCTGTTGTAGCTTTAGCAAAGAGGTTAGAAGAATTGTTTATCCCAAATCAAAAAGAATCATTGATAATATCAAAAAATTCTCCAGCGTTAAATCTATTAAAACAAATACGAGATGAAGCTCATCGATTTGCTATTACATTTCAGAGAAGTAAAAGAACAAAAAGAATGTTAAAAGGTTAAATTAAATCGTTTTCTTCCATCCACTCGTCTGAAACGAACTTTCTCATATAGTTTCTAATACCATCAGGAAGGATTACTAAGCAATTTTGCCCTTTTTTAAGCGATTTTGCTGCCTCTAAAGCCGCAAAAGTTGCTGTACCACATGAACCCCCGATTAAGAGCCCTTCATCTTTTATAAGGCTTCTAGCGATTTTGAAGGTGTCTTTATCGTTTACTTTAACATATTCATCGACGATAGAATTGTCTAAAATCTTTGGAAAAAAGTCATATCCAATCCCTTCAACATGATAGGGATGGACTTCATCTCCACCCCCGAGGATTGAACCGTAGGGATCTGCACCAACAATCTTAATACCAGGAATCTCTTTTTTGAGACGTTTACCCACTCCAGTAATGGTTCCTCCTGTGCCAACTCCCATGACAACCATATGTAAATCAGTTCCAAAATCGTCTAATATTTCTTGGGCAGTGTGCTTGTAGTGAGCTTCAGGATTACACTCATTTTCCCATTGGTTTAGTATGTGGCTATTTGGAATTTCTTCATTTAATTTTTTTGCGATAGAAAAATTACTATCTGGATCGTCGTATGCAGCCTCACTTCGTGTTCTGATAATTTCTGCGCCTAATGTTTTTAAGATTAATTCTTTTTCCATGCTCATTTTTTTTGGCATAACGATAATCATTTTATATCCTTTAACCGTTGCTGCTAATGCAAGCCCAATTCCTGTATTTCCAGAAGTTGCCTCAATAAGAGTGTCTCCAGGTTTAATTCTACCATTTCTTTCAGCACATTCTACCATTTCTAAAGCAATACGATCTTTCACCGATCCTCCAGGATTAAATAATTCTAGTTTTGCAAAGAGAGTGCATTCAAGGTGAGATCCAATCGAATTAAGTTTTACGATAGGAGTAGAACCTATGGTTTTTAAGATGTTGTCGTAAATCACATAACAATATTAAAAAAAAAGGGGCTAAATGCCCCTTCTTTTTTTATTTATGTTCATTTAAGAGATTTTAATATCAATCTCTTTTCCAATAGCATTTTTATCTTTTGGGAAAGCGATATTTAAAACCCCATGTTTTAGGTTTGCGTTGATCTTGTTAACGTTCACATTGCTAGGAACCTTGAAGATTCGTTCAAATTTTCCATAAGAATGTCCATTATCAGCAGTATCATTTTTTCGTTCTCCACTAATAATAATATGGTTATTCTCAAATCGTACATTAACATCCTTTTTTTCAACGCCTGGCAAATCCATATTCAAATAATATTCTTTTTTATTTTCGTTCATATGAGAATATGGTTGATTGGTTGCTAAGCTAAATTGAGGATTGAACGCAAAATCATTAAAAAACTGATCAAATAGGTTATCAAATGTATCTATTTGGTTGTTTAATGGTTTCCATTTTATTAAACTCATTTTTAAACTCCTTTGGTTTAATTGTTGAATTACATACATATTGTTACAATAATCATGCCAAAAGGCAAATGTCTGCATTATTTTCATACAGGTAGATATTTATGGCATATATTTACTTTTTAGACATAAAAACTATGCAAAAATGACTTACTATGAGCTTAGATTTTAAAAAAATACTGTCAAAAATTGATTATCCTGCCGATTGGGTGGGATTGCGTTATGTGGAAGAGGTGCAGAATACTTTATCTACAAAAAATTCTGATGTTGATAGTATTAGAAGAATCTCTTCCAAAGGAGTTATGATTGATGTTCTTGTGGATGGTCAGTTTGCCTATTATGCAACCCCTTATTTAGATGAAGATCATATTTTACAAGCAATCAATATTGCATGTGATAATGCCAAGATAGCTTCCAAGTATTCTATTTTCCAGTTTGATGGAGCAGAAGTTCGAAAAGGATACAAAGGAAAGTATCGAACAAATTGTTCTGATTCAGTGATGGATTTATCTATTGCTGACATGAAAGATCTTGCATTGACGGGAGCAAAAGCTCTGTTCCAACCCAAAGAAATTGTTCACGCTGCAGTTGCAATTGAATTAATTCAACGTACTACCAGGATTTATAGCACTTCAGGAGCCGATATTGATCAAAAAATGGATATTGCATTAATTGAATTATCATCAACAGCACAAAATAAATTGGATAGTCAAACTAGATCAAATCATGGAATGAGAGGACATTGTTATCAAACAGGTGCAGAATTTGTTAGAAATTATGATATAAAAGAAGAAGCTGACATTATTTCGGAGCAGGCTGTCGAATTACTTCTTGCTGATCAATGTCCAACAGAAGTAACGGACTTGGTTCTTGCTCCAGATCAAATGATGTTACAGATTCATGAGAGTGTAGGGCATCCTCTAGAATTAGATCGTATTTTAGGAGATGAACGCAATTTTGCTGGATCTAGTTTTGTTAATCTTACTGATTTTGGTTCCTTGCAGTATGGATCAGAACTAATGAACATTGTTTTCGACCCAACAATTGATAATCAATTAGCAACATATGCATTTGATGATGCAGGAATGCCTGCATCAAAAGAACATCTCATTAAAAATGGAATACTGATTAGAGGACTTGGTGGAATTGAAAGCCAAGTACGATCTGGTGTTAATGGGGTTTCGAATCTTAGAGCTTCCTCTTGGAATCGTATTCCTATTGATCGTATGGCTAATATTAATCTATCACCTGGTTTATCGACAAGAGATGAGATTATAGGGAGTGTTAAGCGAGGAGTGTATATGGAAAGCAATCGTTCTTGGTCTATTGATGATTATCGCAATAAATTTCAATTTGGTTGTGAGTATGGTAGAATGATTGAAGATGGAAAACTGACAAAAATAGTAAAAAACCCAAATTATAGAGGAATTACCAATCCTTTCTGGAAAAGTTTACATATGGTGGGAGACCAAGACACATTTGAGATATTTGGTACACCGAATTGTGGAAAGGGAGAACCAAATCAAGTTGAACGTGTTGGGCATGCCTCTCCATTATGTTTATTTAAAGATATTCAAGTTTTTGGGGGAGTGTAATGAAAAAAGAAGTGTTTTATACGTTATGCAGCAGGATATTTGACTATCTTAATTCAGATGAACAATTGACACTTTTTCTCGAGGGAGAAGACTCACAATATTTCCGTTTTAATGATTCTAAATTAAGGCAATCTGGCATCATAGAAGATTTTAACTTAACCCTTTCCTTGTACAACAAGAATAAGTGTTTACAATCAATGACAACAATATCTGCAGATTTAGATTCTTCAGTTCGTACAATTATTAAAGAGATTGATGTTTTAAGATCTTCGTTTAACGCAACACCACCGAGCGATAATATTGTTTTTCCAGATAAGTTTGGTTCAGTAGAAGTGAATGCACTTGGCAATTTGCCAGAAAGAGATAATATACTCGATTCTCTGATGGGAATTATTGATAAAAACACCTTAACAGGTGTATGGAGTTCTGGAAAGATTTTCCGTGGATGTTGTGCCTCTAATGGAACAAAACACTGGTTTGAAAAAGATTCCTTTCTTTTTGATTTTTCTCTTATTGATAGGAATGAAAATATGGTAAAAATATTATATCCTCATTCCAATTGGAATGAATCTGAGTTTCATAAAGTCTTTAGAGATGCTTCAAGCCAATTATCCTTAATGGATAAATCAAGAATGGAGCTAAAACCAGGAAAGTATAGAACATGGTTTGAGCCATGTGCTGTTGCTGATTTTATTGATATGTTTTCGTGGAACGGTGTGAGTGAGTCTTCTATACGAAAAGGATCGAGTTGTTTTATCAAAATGAGGAATGAAAAAAAGAAATTATCTCCTTTATTTTCTTTGGATGAATCATTCACAGATTTAACAACTGCCTCATTTAATACAAGGGGAGAAGTGTCTAGTACCGTCTCAATCATTAAAAATGGTGTATTTGAAAATGCCCTTATTAATTCTAAAACAGCAAATGAGTATAATCTTGAATCAAATTATGCTGAAGACGAAAATTCTTGGGGAATGGGGGAATATTTTCGTTCTCCATTTATACACGGAGGATCCTTACATGATGATGATAAATTAAAAGCGTTAGATACAGGCTTATTTATGTCCAATATTCATTATCTGAATTGGAGTGATAATTTAGGAGGAAGAATTACAGGATTAACGCGTTATGTTTGTTATTGGGTGGAAAATGGAGAAATGATTGCTCCTATTAAAACCATGCGTTTTGACGATTCTTTTTATAATTTTCTTGGAGATAATTTAGAAGCAGTTGGAGAAAAAGTATTGGCTAGACCGGTTATTGATACTTATGACGGAAGAAATCCAGGGGAGACCAATTGTCCTGGAATATTAGTTAATGATTTTGAATTGACCCTCTAAATATCTATATTTCCACGTTTTTGGGTTGAAAATTGGCGTCGTACCCAAGCGGTCTAAGGGATCGGTTTGCAAAACCGCTATTCGTCGGTTCGAATCCGACCGACGCCTCAGGTAAATTATGTTGCCCGGGTGGTGAAATTGGTAGACACAAGGGACTTAAAATCCCTCGGAGCTTAAACTCCATGCCGGTTCGAGTCCGGCTCCGGGCACATTTTAGAGGGATATTTCAATGAAACACTTTGTTTTTTTTCATGGGATCGGAATTAGATCATTTTTCTGGGAGAGTATCAGACCTCTTCTCGACAGAGAAAATATACGCTATTCATTTATTGATTTGGACTTTACAACTATGGAGACTGGATTTAATTCTGCGTTAAATAGCGTCGAGAATATTATCAAAAATCACCCTGATAGAGATATTATTCTGGTAGGACATAGTTTAGGCGGTCTTTTTGCAGGATATGTTGCTTATAAACTAGGGGAGAAGATTGATAAATTAATCATTGTTGCATCAGGACTTTCTCCTCAGAAAAAGAAGAAAAAAAGCAATTTTATTAAAAAAAGATTTAAAAAAATGATGATGGGGCTAATGTTTAGTGGATATATGCCATACTGGGTTACCCAACCTATGTTTTTTACAGATCATACCCCTAAAGATGTTCAACGCGAACTTTGGACAAAAACTGTAAGGGAAGATCCAAAATTTTTAAAGGAATTTTTGAATTATCGTAATTCGTGGCAAGGATTCTATAATCAACCTCATTTTAGCGGTCCCGATAATGTATTATGCATTATAAATGACAAAGATAATATCATACCAAAATATGCATCATTATCCCTAAAAGATCATTTAAATGCTTCTTGTAAAATATATGAAGGTGCAGGACATAATGATGTTGTAACATCTAAGAAATTCAATCAAAAATTCGTAAATGATATCATTTCATTTTCACTTATATAAGGAGATAGAGAGATAACATAAACTAATACTTGAATTATAATTAATTCTTGGATTGATGTGTTATAATAGTTAATATTCGTCTGATGAGGCCATTCCATTTAGCGTTTCCAGTGACAGATTTAAACACTACTAAATCATTCTATGTTGATGTTCTACAATGTAATCTTGGAAGAACATCTAACCACTGGATTGACTTTGATATGTTTGGACATCAAGTCGTAGCGCATTTAGTGGATAATAAAGAAGGTGTCGAGACGAATAAAGTAGATGGAGATAATATTCCTGCGAGTCATTTTGGGGTTGTTTTGACATGGAACCAATGGCATAAATTGCGTAATCGTCTAATAAGTCATGATATTAAGTTTATTATAGAGCCAAAAATTCGTTTTGAGGGGGAGCCTGGAGAACAGGCAACAATGTTTTTTCTTGATCCTTGTGGAAATGCCTTGGAATTTAAATCCTTCAAGGATGATAAACAGATTTTTGCAACTTAATAGGAAGATAAATTGAGCGATACATATATAGAACATTGGACCCCTGAGATTCTTGGATCTTTCTGGTGGAATGGATTCCTTTTTTCCATCTTTTTTATCTCTATAATATTGTTTATGGGGAAATATATGGACAAGAAAACTCGTCTTTATCTAACATATGCAATGGGGATATACCAATTGGTGATGGCATTTGTTCCAGAATTGGTCCAATTTTATAACGGAGAATTTGTTCTAGCTTCTGATTTACCACTCGAGATGTGTGGTCTTTCTGGTATTTTAGCAGGAATTGTTATTTTTTATCGTAATCAAACCTTATTTGAATTTCTATATTTTTGGGGAATTTGTGGTTTTATTCATTCTATCATCAGTCCAGAGTTTACAGGGGGAGAACCAGGTAATTTCCAGATATTTGATTACTATGTTGGGCATTCAATGATTTTCCTTGTTCCTGTATGGCTTATGGTGTTTATGGGGAGGAACTTGAGAAAAGGTGCTTTATGGAGAATTGCTCTTTATACCCAACCTGTTTTATTATTTGTAGGGATAGTAAATTGGCTTGTTGGAGGAAATTATATGTATTTGGCCGAAGCTCCGATTGCAAACAATCCTCTGATATTAACAACAGAATGGCCTTGGTATATTCTTCTTTTTGAATTTTTAATGGTTATACACTTTGTATTGTTATATCTTCCTGCAAAAAAGGATAGTACTTCCTAAATATGACTTTATTAATTACTTATTTTTGTTTAGCATTATTTCTCTCATTTATTTGTTCTTTGTTGGAAGCAATATTGCTCTCTACTCCAAGTTCTTACTCATCAATTCTGAAGAGAGAAAACGAGAAAAGTGGACTTATTCTCGAGAGATTTAAAGAGAACATCAATCGTCCATTAGCAGCTATTCTAACACTGAATACATTTGCCAACACAATTGGAGCAGCAGGCGTTGGTGCACAAACCTTAAAAATTTATGGAGAAAGTTCTGTTGCTATTGCAGCAGGATTGTTAACCTTCTTAATTTTAGTTTTCTCAGAAATTATTCCTAAGACATTGGGGAGTACTTATTGGAGAAGGTTAATTGGTTCTGCAGTACGATTTATCCAATTGTTAATTGGGATGATGTATCCATTTGTTTTATTAGCTGAATTTATCTCTAATTTTTCTCCTGATTCTACTTCTGTTACAAGGGAAGAAGTTATTGCAATGGCAGAAATGGGTGAAGATGAAGGTATTTTAGAAGAACAAGAAACAGATTTAATTGAAAATACTCTCCGTCTAAAAGATATTAAAGTTAGCGACGTAATGACCCCGAGAAACGTTATATTTGCCCTTAACAAAGATATGACGGTTGGACAGGTCCTAGAGGAGCACGAAACCCTAGGTTTTACCAGAATACCCGTTTTTGATACAAATTTGGACAATATGATTGGTATGGTGAACCGTTATAATATCATTAACCGTAAAGCAGAAGATCAATTTAGCACTAGAATGTCAGAGATTATTAAGGAAATTCCTTGGGTCAATGAGAATGATTCCATTGATAAAGTTTTAGAATTATTTATTGAAAACAGAGATCATTTATCTCTCGTCAAGGACGATTTTGATACTCTTACTGGTTTAATCACCTTAGAAGACGCAGTTGAAACATTATTGGGGAAAGAAATTGTCGATGAACATGATTCTGTTGTAGATATGAGAGATCTTGCGAAATCTAAGATAAATGATAATTAATCATTTGAGTTTTTAACGAAGTATATTAAGTTCGGCACCTAAACATAAAGAAAGATTAGTAATGAAGAAAAAGAAATTTACCGAAAGGGAAAGCAATTCAAGTAAATGGATGGGAATTGGTATTGCTGTAGGTGTTGCATGTGGTGTAGCTATGGATAATGTAGGCTTAGGTATATGTTTAGGTGTTGCAATTGGTGCGGGTATGGGTTCTGTACAAAATAAGAGAAAAGAAAGAACTAAAAATTAATTATGGCTAAAAAACAAACATTTATTAGCAAATTAGGAAAAGAGAAAAAGAATTTTAAATTTGTTAAATATATCCAAACTCTTCCTTCTGAAAAAACAGGACATATCAAATTTTTGTCTAGAATGATTCGTATGGAAGAAAATGAGAATATTGATCAAGCTTTAAAACGTGAAGAAGAAGAATCTTCTAATGTATTATCATTTGGGGAGCAGGTTACAGAAGAAGCTCCAGCAGAAGAAGAATTAAAAGAGGAACAACCAGTAGAGGAAACTCCAGCTGAAGAAACTCAAGAAGAAGCTCCATCTGAAGAACCAACAGAAGAAGCTCCAGCCGAAGAATCGGCACCTGAAGAAGACTCAGCTGAAGAAGCTGAAGAATCCTCCAAAGAATAATTAAATTTTGGAGAGGTGGCTGAGCGGTTGAAAGCGCACGCTTGGAAAGCGTGTTTATGTTAATAGCATAACGTGGGTTCGAATCCCACTCTCTCCGCGAGAGTTATAGATGATAAAAGTAATAAACAATGGTAAAAGTAGGGGTCTTAATTGACCCCTATTTTTTTGCTATTATACAAACACTTATAGCACTTTTAACCCATAGTTTCCTATTACATTGCTATAATGAGTGCTATAATGACACCTATCCACATTTGCTGGATTTTGTGTAAATTTAGTTATGGAAATAATTAGCAAAGTAGATGTTCCAATCTTCACGAGTGGTTTATTATTTCTTGAACGAGATGAAGACGAGGTAGAAGATGGACACGAAGAAGTATCTGAAGAAGATGTAGTAGAATCAGAATTATCTGATGAAGATGATAATGATGAAAATGATGAAAATAATATTTGGGGTTACGAGACAGGGGGAGAAGGTTAAATCAATATGCTGTTGGATAACTTATTTCTAATACTTGTTGTTTTAGTATTATATGCGTTTCTATGGGTATTGTTTTTTACTGATTTATTAAAATATTTAAGAAATCTTTGGAAAAAATTAAGACTCAGAAAAATTACCTGAACAGATAATTCCACCTTCTAACTTTTCACTCATGTTATTTTTCCTTATATTTGGCTATGGAATATCCGCCAAAATATTCATAGCCATTTGCTTTCGTCATATGGGTTCAGATCAAGTCAAATGAAAAATTTAGTTGTAACATTAGGAATAACAGGATGTGGAAAGAGTAGATGGCTTAAAGATAAAAGTCCAGTAATTGAAACAGATGATTTAAGGATAGAATTACTTGATGATGTTTCCGATAGTACAACACAAGAAGGTCTTATATTTGGAACAGCGGCTAAGAAAATATCTAAATTATTTGATACACATGATACTGTTTATTTTGGTGCAACATTAGTAGATAGTAAATATAGAATACCGTTTTTACAATCAATACAAGATATGTGTAAGCATAAATTGGTAATAGATGTAGTTATATTTCCTGGTATACCTGAATTATCTAAAGAGAGAATTGCTAGGGATTTAAAAAGCGGAGTACAAAGAGCAGATTCTATTAAATTTATTGATGAGCAATATGAACAATATTTACATACTATGAGTATATTTAATAAAGAAAAGAATTTTTATAGGTCAATTAAACGAAGTGCAGAATAAATGAAAGCCTTAAAGCCTCTCTTGCAATTGCGAAACTAAATGGGGTATATTAGGCCATGCTTAAAGCATTAAATGAGCTTCGATCTAACACAAGAAAACACGGTTTATGGTATGCATTGAAAGACCTTTTTCGGAAATATGGATGGAAGGTTGGGGTAACTTTATTTCTCTATTATCTCATTCGAGATGTCATACTCTATATAATTATCCCTTACCTTATATTCAAAGGTTTAATTGGATCATAAATTCAGTTAAGAATTAGATAAAACATAAACATCAGTATTATCGATGCTTTCATCGATTTCGCAAGCACATAACTCCATGTTGTGCTTTTTGCAATTTGCGCTGCCTTTTCAGAATCTTCTCCCAAGCTTTTTTCATTATAGTATGTTACCAGATATGCCCCTATAATTAGACCAAGAAATGCGCCAATAATTGGCAATATCAAGTTGCCTATAGTGGCGCCAACGATTGCACCTAGAATTGACAAAAAAGCTGACGAATTTTTTCCGCCATAAAGTTTTACCATAATAGCATTTAATAGGAATTCAATAGCTTCCGCTACAACAAATATAATCAACATAATCATAAGAAAATTTTCTGGGAAACCAATAAAGTAATGAAAAGTTGTTCTCAGAAAAAAATCAAAACAAAAGATTAATAACAGAAAAACAAAAGTTCCTGGAAGATTAATCCATACCAATATGATGGAAATAATAGCCATTAAGACTATTGCAGCAATCATTATATTATCCATTTATAGTTTTTTAATATTTGATGGTTATTTTTTTATCATTCCTGGTAGAGAATTCATTTCAAATTCAATCTCTATTTCATCACGAATTACTTTATCTTTGGTTGTATCTTTAGCAGAACGTAGTTGATTCCAAAAAGAATTAGGATTATCTAGATGCATTTCAGCTCGGTATTGAACACCAAAATCTGTTCTATTAAATGTTAGAGTTCCAGTTGCTTTTTTTACCTCTGAATCAAGGTCGATTGTTGCATTAAATGTAATAGGTTTTGTAGTAGATTTAATGGTTAAATCTCCTGTAATCTGAACATTGTATAATCCATCATTAGTTTTTCCAATTAATTTGGATGATTTAATACTTAGTGATGCAGTAGGGAAGTGTTCTATGTCGAAGAAATCTTTAGATCTTAGATGACCAATAAGACGTTCTTTTTTCTTAGGATCGCTTAGATCCGTATTAGTTATTGTTGCCATATTGATTTCAATTCTTCCTCCTGTGAAATTTTTATCTTTCGTGAATAGAATTCTTCCTTGTTTAATTTTTAAGGTACCTAAATGATTCTCGATAGCGAACTTTAATCCGCCTTTCCATTTAAGAATACTGTTTCTTCTGTCCAAGATAATTGTTGCAGGAACATCATCTCGAACAAGCCTTTGTTCTTTAGATATAGTTCCTTTTTTTGGAGCTAGTTTTTGTTCTCTTAAATCTAAACTTTGTGCAGAAATAGCACTGCATAAAATTAATAGGTAAATTATTTTTTTCATTTGTTTCTCTTTATTTTTTTATCCAATATATTGCGTCGCAAAAAATTACTATATATAAACAAGTCATTCAATTAAATTTAATCTAGGAGGCGTGGCAGAGCGGTTGAATGCACTGGTCTTGAAAACCAGCAAGGGCGCAAGTCCTTCAGAGGTTCGAATCCTCTCGCCTCCGCAATGAACAAACCTATCGTTAGATTTGCTCCTAGTCCAACAGGATATTTGCATATTGGAGGTGCTAGAACTGCTCTTTTTAATTGGCTATATGCCAAACAACATAAGGGAACATTTTTATTACGTATCGAAGATACCGATACAGAACGTTCTCAAAAAAAATATATTAATCAAATATCCGATGCATTACAATGGTTAGGATTATCATGGGATGATGAAATTGTATTCCAGTCTTCTAATCTTGATCGTCACCAATCTGTTGTCAGTTCAATGCTGGATGATGGGACAGCATATCGATGTTTTTTAACAAAAGAAGAACTTGATACACTTCGGACAGAGGCAGAACAGAAGAAAGCAATATTTCGTGTTCCAAAAACCTATCGTAATTATACATCGGAACAACAACAAGAATTAATGAATCAAGATAAACCATTTACTGTGCGATTAAAGATTCCTGAAGGGACCACAGAGTTTAATGATTTGGTGTACGGAAAGATTAAAGTAAACAATAGTGATTTAGACGATTTCATCATCGCAAGATCAAATGGGTTACCTACCTATAATTTCGTAGTTACTATTGATGATTGTGATATGAATATTACCCATGTTATTAGAGGCGATGATCACCTATCAAATACACCTAAACAAATACTTGTTTATCAAGCACTTGGATTCAATGTGCCTATATTTGCCCACTTACCTATGATTTTGGGATCTGATAAGAAACGATTAAGTAAGCGACATACAGCAACCAATGTTCAAGAATATCGTGATAAAGGATATATACCAGAGGCAATTCTTAATTATCTTTCTTTGTTGGGATGGAATCCAGACTCTGATCAAGAGATTTTTAACCTTGATGGTTTAATCGATAGATTTAATCTGGAACAAGTTCAAAAGAAATCTGCAATATTTGACGAGAAGAAGTTATTGTGGATTTCTGGTCAACATATGGCAAATGCTAGTATCGATACTGCTATCACAGAGATTGAGAAATTAAAACCAGATTGGGCTACAGGTCAGGCAAGTAGTTATAAAAAAAATGTCTTAAAATTAACAAAAGAACGATCAAAAACATTGATAGATTTAATTGAGAGTTCAGAAGTATTCTTTAGCAGTCAAATTTCTTATGATACAGATGTCAAAAATACAATTTGGAATGATTCATCCAGAAAAATTATAGATGACTTATTAAATGCATTAACCATTGAAAATAATTGGGATAAAAAAACATTAGAATCTGTTTTTGAGAATCTAATGAATCAGCATAATCTATCTCTAGGAAAACTTATCCAACCTGTTCGATTTGTTTTATCTGGGTTTACCTACGGTCCTGGTATTTTTGATACAATGGTTTTGCTTGGAAAAGAGGTGTGTATTAAGCGATTAGCGACTGGATTAAAGGAATTAAATTGAGAAAATATAGTATTGTATTCTTAATTCTGTCTATCGTATTTGCACAATCAACTATTCCCGATGCAAAAGTACGTTTACTAAACAATAAAACCGTCAATTTACATGAAATAACTGGTGATGTTAGCTTTGTTAGTTTTTGGGCTACATGGTGCATTCCTTGCATTAAAGAAATGGATGTTTTAAGTGAATTCATTCAAGAATATGATGATAAAGTATCTGTAATCTTAATCAATACAGATGATCCAGGAAAAGTAAGCAAAGTAAAATCTTTTGTGAATTCAAAAAAGTATCTCAAAGGAGATATTTATCATATTGTAATGGATTATAATCAGAAGCTTTCTAGACGATTTAATGCCCAACCTATTCCTTTATCTTTTATAGTTGATAATAATAATATTGTTTATCGAAAACGTGGTTTTATTCCTGGAGATGAGCACATATTCAAAAAAGAATTAGATGCGATATTTAATAAATAAATACATTTTTTTTGTTTCCTTATATACTAGTTTAATTGCTCAAGTTGAATATTCAAACCATCTGAATATTCGTTATGGTGATGGTGACAATAATTATACGTACGAAGAAATCTATTTTAATACTGGGATAACCTTGAATCGTTCTGATTATCGGCTTGAGGCTGTATTTAACTTAGAATTGGGCGATCCTCCTGAAATTGGTCTTAAAGAGAAAGGATTAGCTGATTTTTCATTTGGATACTACAATAGAAACTTATCTGTTGAATTAGGAAAATTTTATCAAACATGGGGAAGAGGACTTATTTTAAACCAAGTAGATTATCAACATCTAGATTTTGATACAGGAGCAGTTGGATTAAACATAGGATATGAGAAAGATTATATTTCATTAAGTATAATTGCAGGTGAAATAGAGCCTCGAAGAAGTACAACTTTTCTTGGTGGTTATGATCCAAGAGTTCCAAATTATATTCTTAAACAAACCTTATATGGTTCAGATTTCAGTATTGAATTATCAGAATCAACGATGGGTCTCTCCATATTATTTACAGAAGAAGATGAAGCCCCAATATCTAGCGTTATAGGCGGGATGCGTTTTGAGAAACCTTATGACAATGGTGATTTCTTTTTGTCATTTATTAGCAAAAAATCCAAGCTTGACAAAGTTGATAGTGATTCAGAGACTGATAAGGGAAATGGCATTTATCTTTCTAATACAAACTATATCAAAGATTGGGCATTAACATCAAATTATAGGCGATACCGAATAGATGTAAAGGACCCGAGTATGCGAGACAATATATTGAGCAACTATGGACAAGCGCTTGATGTTCAGCGTTCACCAACAGGTTATTATCAGCATAGTTTTAAGTTATTAAGTCGCAATTCGAAGCAGGTAAATTTAAATGATGAAATTGGTTTAGAATTAGAATTAATAGGGCCAATAGATGAGAACCGAACTTTACTAGTTAGTTATACAAAATCTAGCTCTACAAAAGGATGGCATAATGAATTTGGTTATTGGGAACCTGAACCTTTAACCACCACAAATGGAAATAGTAATTCTTTATTTCCAAGTAGCGATAAAGATTCCTATCCATTTGATGAATTGCTTATTGAGTTGAGTGGGTATAATAAAGCTCATACTTTATCTTACCGAGTAGGGTTTGACTATTTTTCTGATACCTTTGCTGTCCTTGCTAATTCAAATACTTCAGAATCATTTGAAGTTAATAAAGCAATTACGTTTCCATTTATAGTAAATGTTACTTTGAACGATTTATGGAACATCGAAGTACAATTAGAATTACAACGTGCTAAAAAAGGGTTTGAATTAACTGTGAATGATGAAACCTCATTCGTTTCTTTACTATCTGATAAATATCAAAAAAATATCTTTTTAGGATTTACGGTTAATCATGCACCGTGGTCGCTAACACTTGCTACAGAATCAACCAATAGCGATGAATCTTTATCAAGTTCTGATTCAAATACATGGAATGCAGTAGCCTTAACATACAGAATTAAATCAGATAATATTTTGGAAGTTTTCTATGGATCTATTAGAGGAGGATTAGATTGTACAAATGGGGTTTGTAGGTATATCCAACCATTTGAAAATGGACTAAGAATTGATTACAGTGTGAATTTAAACTAAATTCAGGAAAATATGGGGAAACTCGTGGGAGATTTGCTATGAATACTAAAAATATATTTTTGGGAATAATTGCTTTCGCTCTTTTTGCTTGTAGCGGAGGAGGAGATAGTGTAACTGCAACCGCAGATGGTGGTGGAGACACTGGTGGAAACACAGGCGGTACAACACAGCCAGTACCAACTAAAATTATAACAGAATTATTTACATCAACAACTTGTGGTCCTTGTATGCCTCAGAACAACACTCTAAACAAATATTTAGATCCTACATCGTCTACTTATGCAGGCGATATTGCAGATAAATGGATTATATTGCGTTATCATGTTTGGTGGCCTGCTGCTGGAGATCCTTATTATGATTGGAATCAAAATCCAGTAATTCAGCGTGAAGGATACTATGATGTTGGGTATGTTCCTCATGCTTTTACACAAGGGATGACCGACTCTGGTTCAGGAGCATCTACATGGAGGGTACACGCAAGACAAGTAGATACTACGACAGCTATTTCTCCGTTTGACGTTCAAATGAACGTAGCATTAGATGGATATCAGTTAAGTGGTACCATTACAGTGACTGCTGCAGCCGATGTAAGAAACCTTGGGTTTAAATACTATGTTGCTGTAACACATGATGATTCTCAATATGCTGCTCCGAATGGACAAACAGTATTTCACCAAACTTTCATAGATTTCCTCAATTCTGAAACAACTTCTGAAGGAATCATAACTTGGGGGGAATCTCTTAATTTAGATGCAGGTGAAACCAGGACTACAAATATTGATTGGACATTAAATAATAGTTGGCCAAATGATTCTGGAGTTACTTGGTCTCCAAGTGATTTGAATATTCTTGCTTTTGTGCAATTTGATGGTGGCGGAGAAAATGATAAGAAAATCTTCCAGGTTGAAGAAATAGATTTTGGTTCATAAGTTCTTTTCATTTTACATATGCGCCCGTAGCTCAATTGGATAGAGCGTCTGGCTACGGACCAGAAGGTTGTGGGTTCAAGTCCTTCCGGGCGTACTCATGTCTGTAGATACCCAATTCAATACGCTTTCTCATGAAGATTGGATGCAACGTGCATTACGACTTGCATCTCAAGCTTTCAATGATGATGAAGTTCCTATTGGATGTGTTATTATTCACGATAATAAAATTATTGGTCAAGGCCACAATCAATGTGAATCACTAAATGATGCTACAGCCCATGCTGAAATGATAGCAATTACTGCAGCTTGTTCTACATTAGATGATTGGCGTCTAAATGAGTGTTCAATTTATGTCACAAAAGAACCTTGTTCTATGTGTGCTGGTGCCATTATTAATAGCCGTATTGAGAAACTTTATTTTGGATGTTATGATAAAGAATTTGGAGCATGTGGATCTAAATTTGAAGTATGTGGAAATTCAAATTTTACAACACCTTCTATAATAAAAGGAGATATATTGGGAGCTGATGCATCAGCGTTACTTCAACAATATTTTATTAAAAAAAGAAAGGAAAAATAATTTTTCGTTTTTTTGGGTAATCATCAAATGTTTGATGATACCATTGATGTCCTTTAATAGCTCTTGGTATTAGGTTTGCCATTGTCCAAATCATAAAGGATAGTCCTGCCCAAGACCATGTCATTATCGCAAATGCAGTCCATTCAAGGATTTCTCCCAAATAATTGGGATATGAAACATACTTGTAAAGGAAACCATTTGGAATTTGATACCCGTTTCCTTGTGATTTTAATTTTAAAAGGATATTATCTGACTTTATATTAATAACCATTCCAACAAAAAATAATAAAATACCTAAAATAAAATTCCAATTAAAACTGTAGTCAAGCATATATGTTTCCATCGAACCTAGATAATAGCCATTAATAAATCCGTTAATAGTATTAAATAAAATTGCTAAAAAAACAAAAAAAAGCGGTATTCTTGCTGGATTTTGTTGCCTAAAAGAGTAAATAAAGCTTCGGTTAAAATAATGGCCTACCCAACAAAGAAAAAATATCCATGTAACCAGGCTTTTTTCCGTATCTCCTATAAGAAAGAAGTATGCGAACGCGATAGGAGAAATAATTTCCATTACAAACCATCCTAATTGACTCGGAATTCTTGGCCTCCAACTTGTATTGGAGAATTTTCCATAAGGAGCGGGGATTTTAAAAAGAATAAAAAATATTATAGTTGCCAAGATAATCCAAGGCATTAAAATCAATTCATAAATTTGTAACATCGATTCAAATTTATAATTAATATTGATTCGTTCAAAGAGGGTTTATGAGTGATAAAATTATAGTCATTACTGGTGCTACCGATGGAATAGGGTTGGCTGCTGCAAAAGCAATTGCGGGCCAAGGATATCGTATTGGTCTTGTCGGTAGAAATCCTGAGAAAGGAAAGAAGGCAATGGAAGCAATTGTTTCTGAGACCGGTAATGATAAATTAGATTTCTTTCAAGCAGATTTAAGCTTGGTAAAAGAAGTTTCTTTTCTTTCTAATCATATAAGAAATAAATATTCTCATCTTAATGTTTTATTAAATAATGCGGGAGGAGCTAGTAAAGACAAAATAATTACTAGCGAAGGATTGGAAAGAACTTTTGCTACCAATCAGATGAACTATTTTGTACTTACAACCAACCTAATGGATATGTTATCAGCTTCTGAAGGGTCTAGGGTGGTCAATGTGGCTTCTAATGCTCATATTGGAGCAACGATTGATTTCGACAATATTAATTCAGAAAAAAAACATTCATGGTGGAGTACATACTGTGTTTCAAAGCTCATGAATATTATGTTTACTTATCGTTTGGCGCAGATTCAGAATAAAGTAACCGCGAATTGCTTACATCCGGGATTTGTTAACACCAATATTGGAGGAAATGAAGGTACGGTTATAAAACGTATTGTTAAATTTGGATCAAATTTATTTGCTAGAACAGTTGAAGATGGAGCAGATTCCAGTATTTATTTGTCAACATCGAATGACATACAAAATGTTTCAGGAAAATATTTTTTTAAATGCAAAGAAATTAAATCATCAAAAGTGTCCTATAACAAAGATCAATGGGACCAGCTTTGGAATGTTTGTGAGTCTTATAAGGAACAATTGTCATAATGCAAAAGGTTTTATCGCGATCAGACTATGATTTTTTTACGACTGCATCAACAAGATGGAGAGATTCAGACACATTAGGGCATATCAATCATACGGTTTATTTAAGTATCTTAGAAACAACACACAAAGATTTTATAATACATATGTACGGAAATGATGTTGTTTTAGGACTTAATAGCACAAGTGCAGGTTTATTGGCTTCAATGCAGGTTATGTATATAGAACAATCACACCATCCTGCTAAATTTGATATTGGTTTTCGTATTACTAGAGTGGGTACAAAAAGTTATGATGTACATGAAGCTTTGTTTTTAGAAGGAAAAGATACCCCTGTTTTCCAAAGTATTCATACATTTGTGATGTTTAATTTTGAAGAACAAAAATCGATTCCAGTAGACGATGTTATTAAGTCTAATTTAAAAGAAATAGAATGATTACTTTATTATCTCCTTCCAAAAAATTGAATTTCGAACCTCAAAATATGATTGATAATTATACTCAATGTGAGTTTATCAAAAGTGCTGAGATATTAGCTAACAAAGCTAAAGACCTTACTGAAAGTGATTTAAAAGAATTAATGAATATAAGCGATAAGCTTGCCCAACTAAATAGGGAACGATTTGATCGTTGGTCCCTTCCATTTAATTCTTCCAATGCAAAACAGGCAATTCTAGCGTTTGATGGAGGAGTATATTCTGGTTTACAAGCGAATACATTTTCTAATAAAGATTTTGGTTTTGCGCAAGATCATCTTCGAATTTTATCAGGATTATATGGAATTTTAAAACCTCTTGATCTTATCCAGCCTTATCGATTAGAAATGGGAGTTTCATTTCAAAATCCGAGAGGGAAGAACCTATATGATTTTTGGAAACAATCAATAACAGATAATTTAAATAGTATTCTGGAACAATATCCATCTCCTGTGATTGTTAACTGTGCATCAATTGAATATTTTTCTGCAATTGATTTATCAAAACTCAAAGGAAGTATTCTTTCGATTGTATTTAAAGAGTATCGAAATGGTGAATTAAAGTTCATTTCATTTAACGCAAAGAAAGCTAGAGGATTAATGACGCAGTATATTATTAAGAATAAGATAGATAATCATACTGATATCAAAGATTTTAATTATGAGGACTATAAATTGGATTCAAAGCTATCTGAAGATTCAACTTTTGTATTTACACGATAAAGGTGCC
>Ga0209445_1000111_pt1 | contig 43376 bp, 43 predicted proteins | sample MarorgKNORR_S2LV_4_FD_188223 | JGI IMG/M metagenome (GOLD analysis project Ga0209445, IMG submission 188223) | Marine microbial communities from the Southern Atlantic Ocean, analyzing organic carbon cycling - NADW_A/KNORR_S2/LV (SPAdes) (version 2) | ecosystem: Environmental > Aquatic > Marine >... | reverse complement strand
ATAAAAAAGTATGGATTTTGGAAGAGAGTCCAACCCTGAAATCACAGTGGCGCCTGTGGTTGTTAGTCCGCTGAGAGATTCGAAAACCGCATCTGTGACCGACAGCTCAATTGCGGGAGACAGAAGAAACGGTAAGCATCCGGCAGTTCCCAGTACCGCCCAGAAAAGGGTCACAACGATAAACCCATCCTTTGTTCCTAATTCCTTGCGCGTGCGTGCAGTGAAAATGAGCAAAAGTAGACCAGTGCTGCCGATAATCATCAACGAGTAGAAGAAAGCCATCGCCATCCCATCGCCATACAGCATAGAGACAAATATCGGGGGGAGATTGCCCAACAAGCTGAACAGCATGAGCAGGATGCCTAGGATCTTAAATATTATTGGTGCATGCATTGTTTGCTAGAAAAAACTGAATCCGACCTGGAATAGGCGCTCTACTTCTTTTATCCTCTTTCTGTCTACCAGAAACAGGATGACATGGTCGTCTGACTCAATCACAGTACTGTCGTGAGCGATCAGCACTTCATCGTTTCTCACGATGGCCCCGATTGTTGTGCCTTCCGGCAATACTATTTCCCCGATTGTGCCACCTACTAACTTGGAAGAGGCCTGGTCGCCGTGGACAATGGCTTCCATTGCTTCTGCCGCCCCCCGCCGCAGGGAATGCACATTAACAACATCTCCTCGCCGAACATGGGTCAGCACGCTGCCAATGGTAGCCTGTTGCGGAGATATGGCTATATCAATATCACCACCCTGCACCAGATCGACATAGGCGGCGTTGTTGATCACTGTCATTACTTTTTTTGCGCCCAGTCGTTTCGCCAGCAAAGATGACATGATGTTGTCTTCATCGTCGTCGCTAAGCGCCAAGAACACATCAGTGTCTTCGATGTTTTCGTCCAGCAGTAGCTCTTGGTGAGAGGCTTCCCCATGCAACACGATGGTCTTAGCGAGGTGCTCTGAGAGATAGGCACAACGCGTAGCGTTACTTTCAATAATCTTGACTTGATAGCGCTGTTCAATGGTTCGAGCCAAGCGCAAACCGATATTGCTGCCACCCGCAATGATTAATCGTTTGTAAGGCTTGTCTAGGCGCCTCAATTCTCCCATGCAAGCCCGGATGTTTTCCTGGGCGGCCACAAAAAAAACTTCGTCTTCCGCTTCGATTACTGTCGATCCTTCCGGGATAATCGGGCGATCCTTTCTGAAAATGGCCGCAACCCGGGTTTCAATTTTAGGCATGTGTTGTCGAAGCATACGAATTTCTTGGCCAACTAGTGGCCCGCCATAAAAGGCTTTAACGGCAACCAGTTGCACTTTCCCCTTAGCGAAATCGAGCACCTGCAGGGAGCCGGGCAAATCGATAAGGCGGGAAATGTAATCGGAGACGATGGCTTCAGGGCTGACAATATCGTCTACAGCGATTCCGTGCTTGCCCTGCAGCTTATCCTTGCTATCCAGATAACTGGTGGAACGTATACAACAGATTTTCTCTCTTGTCTGGAACAGGGAATATGCGACCCGGCAAGCGACCATATTGATTTCATCACTATCGGTAACAGCGATGATCATGTCAGCATCTTGCCCGCCTGCTTTCTCCAAAACGTCAGGGTGGGAACCCTGGCCCGTAACAGTGCCTATATCAATGCGGTCCTTTAATTCTTGTAGTTTCTCGGCGTCGGTATCCACAACAGTGATGTCGTTCTTTTCGTTAGCCAGAGTTTCAGCAAGTGCACCGGCAACTTGGTTTGCACCGAGAATGATTATTTTCTTCATGCGCGTGGTTCTCTGAAAGCCAGCAATTGCGATTGGCTAGATTTTTCGAAGCAAACAGTAGAAGAATCCATCAGGGCCGTCATTTGCGCCAGTGAGGAGCTGTCTTCCATAGCGGCATTCTACTCCCCAATCGGCTGCAACGCCTTCATATTTAGCGTTATCCGTGCATTGTAGGAACTCATCGATAATGAATTCGTTCTCCTGTCTAAGCAGTGAGCAGGTGGTGTAAAGTAATAAACCGCCTTTTTTTAAGCAGGGCCATAGGGAGCTGAGTAATTCTTGCTGATTCTTTTGTAACGAAAGCACATTCTCCGGTGTTCCCAACAGCTTAATATCCGGATGTCTGCGAACCACTCCAGTCGCCGAACAGGGCGCGTCAAGCAGGATACGATCGAACTTTTTTCCGTCCCACCAGGTACTAGGACTATTGACATCTGCGCAAAGCGTAGTGGCCTCGAGATGGAGTCGTGTGAGATTGTCCTTGATCTTGTTTACACGGTCGGAGGCCCTATCCAAGGCAAGCAAAGAGGTGAGTGAGCATTCACTTTCGAGAATGTGGCAGGTTTTGCCTCCTGGTGCAGCACAGGCGTCCAGAACAGATTGTCCAGGCGATAGTTGCAAGAGCGCGGGAACCAGTTGAGAGGCTTCATCCTGGACACTTAGTTGCCCGTTATCAAATCCTGGAAGGTTCGCTAGTGGGCGGGGCTGATCCAGGTAAATAGCAGTATTGCTAAATTTACCTGGTTGCGCGCCTACGCTGGCGACGTGTAATTGTTTTAGTAGCTCCTCCCTACTGGTCTGGCGCTGGTTAGCCCTTAGTGTCATAGGGGGGCGCACATTATTGTGGGCAAGGATTTGTTTCGCCTGTTCAGGCCACTGCTTAAACAGTTCATCAACTAACCAAGACGGGTGTGAATAACGGGTATCCGCTGCAGATTGATTAAGGCGCTCTTCCAGTTCATGTTGGGAGCGCAAGTAGTTTCTGAGCACGCCATTAATAAGTGACTTTCGCCATGGTTTTCCATACATGCCTGCCGTGGAAACCGTTTCATTAATTACAGCGTAGTCTGGGATAGAGAGTTCGCGTAGCTGGTAAAAGCCAATAATGAGCAGAGATTTCAGATCAAGGTCTTTGTCTCTTAGTGGTTTGCTTACTAGTTGATTTAACAAATACTCCAGGGCATGAAACCAGCGACAGGCCCCATAGGTAGTTTCCTGCAGCAGGCCATAGTCGTGCAGATCAGTATATTGCGCAAGATGGCTGGTTAAGGAGCCGCTACCCTTCTGTAGGGCTGTAAGTATTTTCACACTGATAGCTCGGTAGTCTTTGCTATTCATCAAGACTGTGCTTCAGAATTCGTAAAAGACTTACCGGGAGCAAATAGTGATGGACGAGCGTTTAATACTTGGGCCACATTGGCGACATTCTTGCCGGGTAATTGGACTAAGTTCACATGAAGGGAAGAATTGGAGCAAGCCACAACGAAGCCATTTCTACCAAGTTCGGCAATAGTGCCGGGGGGGTGTTCAAACCTATTCGCTTTTGGTGTTGCTTCGATAATTCGGAGCCTGTCGCCATCCAGGAAAGTGTACGCCGGAAATCGCCCAATACCTGCACGAATAGTGCGACTAATTGTGCTTGCCGGAGACTTCCAATTAATCAGCGCCTCTGTTTTTTGCAGCTTTTCCGCATATGTACTGACTTGATTGTCCTGCTGAATTGCTCCGGCCATAAGCAGCTCGAGATTATCTAATGTGTAAAGTAAAGCGCCCTTGCCAGCATGAGCGAGATTATCTTCAAGGCTCTGCCTCGTGTCCGAATCGGCTATAGATATAGGCTGTTGGTAAAGTATAGGCCCGGTATCAAGCCCTTCATCCATCTGCAAAATTGTGATACCTGATTCTTTGTCGCCAGCTAGTATCGCCCGCTCTATTGGCGCTGCGCCTCGCCAGCGAGGTAACAAAGAAGCGTGTACATTAATACACCCAAATTTTGGAATAGAAAGAATGGCCCTTGGCAGTATTAGGCCGTAGGCAACAACTACCAACACGTCAGGGCAAAGCCCCTCCAGAAGGTTATATTGTTCCTGGGCTCTCAGGGTTGTCGGCTGGAACAAAGGGATTGCGCTTTGTTCGGCAACTCGTTTAGTGGGGCTTGGCAGCAGTTTTTTGCCGCGCCCAGAAGGTCGGTCAGGCTGGGTGTAGGTCGCGATCACTTGATGAGGAGAATCCAGCAATGCCAATAAATGCGCGGCCGCAAATTCAGGAGTACCTGCGAAACAGATTCGTAAATTTCCCATAGGTGGTTATGCTGACTTTTTATGCTCTTTTTCGAGCTTACTGCGAATTCGTTGCCGCTTAAGGGTGCTGAGATAGTCGACGAACAGTTTACCATCCAGGTGGTCAATTTCGTGTTGAATGCAGGTCGAAAGGAGGCCTGTTGCCTCATGCTCGAAAGTTTCGCCTTTCAGATTTTGAGCATTTACCTTTATGGCGCTAGGTCGAGCCACCGTTTCATAGAATCCCGGCACTGACAAACAGCCTTCGTCATGCTCCGTCAGGGCATCTTCAATCACCTCATAAGTTGGATTAATAAATGTCTGTGGACCATCTTTCTCTTCAGAAACATCTAACACCAAAAGCCGTTTGTGGACATTAACTTGGGTGGCCGCAAGGCCTATGCCGTCTGCTTCGTACATAGTTTCTAACATAGAGCTAATCAAAACTTCGAGGTTGGCATCGAAAACAGTTACGGGGACCGCTATTTTCCTTAGCCTGGGGTCAGGAAATTCCAGAATTTGTAAAATTGCCATTGTCTCAAAGGGCCTGCTTTTAGTGGTAAAAGAATCTATCAATTAACTGCTTCCAGACGCAATTATAACGTATTGCCAGGCTATCTATGCCTAAAGGTGCAGAATTTTAACGGTTAAAACTTTGCCAACGAAGCACAAACTTGCTGTGTTAGTGGCCCATATATAGACGTACTTTTTCGAATTCTAGGTGCAAATATCTAGGACTCGCGAAATAAGAAAGGCATCCCTGTGACACGGCCATTGTTGCACATTCAATCACCAGATATTCGAGAGAGCGCTGGACTCTCTTGCATAGGTGGCCGGTCTGCGGTAGTTTCCCCGTTTCGCAATTTTCACCTTGGGAACAGACACTATGAGCAAGCCTTTTGTCTCTATATTATTAGGGTCACAATCGGACCTCACGGTAATGCAGGCAACCGCAGATATACTGAAGCGACTGCAAATAGAGTGTGAGATCAAAATTACTTCGGCCCATAGAACGCCCTCCATTACTCAACAGTTCATTAGTGATGCTGAGGCGCGAGGCTGCCAGGTTTTTATCGCTGGAGCAGGGTTAGCTGCACATCTAGCCGGAGCGACTGCGGCTCATACTACCAAGCCGGTTATTGGCGTTCCCATAGACGCCGGGCCATTGAAGGGGCTAGACGCCTTGCTGTCTACCGTGCAAATGCCGGGGGGCGTGCCCGTTGCAACGGTGGCCATTGGAGAGAGTGGTGCCAAGAATGCAGGCTACCTTGCTGCCCAAATTCTATCTTTGGGAGACGACGAGTTGGCAGAGAGAGTAAAAAAGGACCGAGTAGCTACCGCCGAGAAAGTACAATCCCAAGACCAGGCACTACAGGCCTCATTGAAGTAAGCTCTCAGCAGACTATGTCCTGCGGACCCTTAGATTGTAAAGTTGCCTGTCGCCACCTAGTCCAGGGCCACGTTATCGCCTATCCCACAGAGGCGGTTTGGGGGCTGGGTTGTGATCCCTACAATCGCGATGCTGTGGAACGAGTGGTTGCGATCAAGCAAAGATCAATGAGCAAGGGGTTGATCCTGGTTGCAGCAAGCGTCGAACAGTTTGGCACACTATTGGATTCGTTGAGTGAAACTAAGCTTGCCCAGTTACACGATACTTGGCCTGGGCCAGTTACTTGGCTGGTTCCTGATGCTGATAATCAAATCCCTGGCTGGGTAAAAGGGAGAAATGACTCGGTTGCCATCCGAGTGAGCGCGCATCCAGTGGTTAGGGCATTATGTTCGCAATTCGGCAAACCGCTTGTTTCAACATCGGCAAATATAGCAGGCGAAACTGATATCCGGTCTTTGCAGGAATTGAAACGAGAATTTTCCAGCAAGGTGGATTTTATAGTCGAAGGAAGGCTCGGTTCGGATTCAGCTACATCAGAGATAAGGGACCTGAAAACAGGCAGGCTAATTCGATAAAAGGATTAGTCAGACACAAGCAGGGGGAGCCGAATTGGACCCAGTTAATATAGCGGCGGTGAAAGAGTTCCTTCTAGGGCTGCAAGAGAACATCTGCAACGACCTCGGGAAATTCGACCGGCAGTCAAGCTTTCATTCGGATAAATGGGACCGAGGAGAAGGAGGGTCCGGTACCACGCGCGTTATCAGCAACGGCGCCGTGTTCGAAAAAGGAGGAGTGAATTTTTCTCATATTTTCGGCAAAACCATGCCTGCGTCAGCTACAGGCGCACGCCCGGAACTTGTTGGTAGGGCATTTCAGGCGATGGGAGTGTCCGTCGTGATTCATCCGCTGAATCCATTCGTGCCTACTTCGCATGCAAACTTTCGATTATTCGTGGCGGAAAAAGAGGGCGAAGAATCAGTCTGGTGGTTCGGGGGTGGCTATGACCTCACGCCATATTACGGTTTCGAAGAAGACTGTGTTCATTGGCATTCAGTTGCTAGGAAATCTTGTACCGATTTTGGTGACGAGTACTATATTAGATTCAAAAAGTGGTGTGATGAATACTTCTTTATTAGGCACAGAAATGAAACCCGCGGCGTAGGTGGATTGTTTTTTGACGATTTCAATGAGCTTGGCTTTGAGCAAAGTTTTGCGTTTGTTCGCTCTATGGCCAACAGTTACATAGAGGCATATGCCCCCATAATAGAAAAAAGAAAGAACCTAAAATTCACGCGGCAGCAAAAGGAATTCCAGGAATACCGCCGAGGCAGATATGCGGAGTTCAACTTGGTTTATGATCGGGGAACAGTGTTTGGGCTCCAGTCCCAAGCTGGACGCATCGAATCGATACTTATGTCGCTACCACCGATAGTGAGGTGGACTTACGATTGGAGGCCAGAGCCAGGCAGCGAAGAAGAAAAGCTGTACACTCATTTTTTAAAACCCAGAGATTGGGTCTGATAAGTAATCAAATTGGATTTAACGAATCGTGTCTCTCTATAACGTAGTAGGCAATCCTGTTGAGCACAGCAAGTCGCCTTATATTCACCAACTTTTCGCCGCCCAAACCGGTGAAGACCTGGAGTATCGCGCTGTTAAAGTTGAAGCTGACAACTTTGAAAAATTTGTAAAAGAATTTTTCATCGATAAAGGCGCGGGGCTGAATATAACAGTGCCTTTCAAAGAGGCAGCTTACCGGTTGGCTGAGCGACATGGGGAGCACGCGGCTCTCGCAAGGTCGGTTAATACGCTATACCTGGACGATGCCGGCACTTTGTGCGGAGAGAACACCGACGGCATAGGTCTTGTTAGAGACATACAGGACAATAACGGATTCTCTATTCGAGAGAGAAGAGTGCTTTTATTGGGCGCAGGTGGCGCCGCTCGGGGCGCACTTTCGGAGCTTATCAATCATCAGCCTTCATCAATTGTTTTGCTTAATCGCACCTTGTCAAAAGCACAGCAACTAAAAGAAGAGTTTGGCGGCCTTGCCGAGGTAGAGAGTTTCTGTTACGAAAATTTTAGCGCAACCGGGTTTGATCTCATTATCAATGCCACTTCTTTAAGCCTCAGTGGGGAATTGCCGCCCCTGAACAGAAATGCTCTGCAGGCGGGGTGTTGTTGTTACGACATGATGTATGGCGTTGAAGCAACTGTGTTTGTTCGATGGGCTAAGGGGAATGGAGTTGCCCTTGCTCTAGATGGTTTAGGCATGCTGGTGGAACAGGCAGCAGAATCCTTTTCGATCTGGCGCGGGAAAAAACCTAATACAGGACCGGTGATAAGTATCCTTAGGGAGCAGTCGAAAATAGAATAAGCTAGGGTATAGGTGATTCAGACTATCGCCGGGGCGTTGTTGTTAGGAAATGATGTATGGCATTGATACAACCCAACCCAACCCAATTGAAATTTGTAAAGATTTGAACAGACAGGTATAATTTTTCCCTTCAGAGGTAGTGAGTTTTTGTATCCTAAACACTAAGTACTAAGCGCTGAGTAGTGGAACAGTTTTAAATATAACTAGTAGTGAAGCCGTTTTTTAATCTTTGTCTTAATGTTTAACCTTCCCCTTGTCGAAAAAGTAGAAAAATCTATTAACATAGTTGGTGCGCGCGCCTGCTTTAATGGCGAGCGAACAAATTGATAGGACAGATGGAACGGCTAAATTTTGTGTGCCATCGGTATTAATTTTTATAACGTTGTAAAGTGAAATTGGGAGATCGGATATCAAATTTTTCGTGAGCGTAGCAGTGATTGTACTTACTCCTATCGTGGCCGCTAAACTGGTTTTTGATGCAACTTCCTATACTGGCTCTGAACCCGTTAATGAACCTTGGGTTCAAAGCTCAATGGAGTTTGTTACCTGGAATGGTGAAAAGTGGACTGGCTGGGTTCGAAGTGAGGGCTTTGAACTTCGGCCACAAAATGAAGGGAGATGGAGCCAACATTCAAATTCTATGCTGGCCTTTATGGACTGGGAAGGAGCTCCCTGGCAGGTGAGAATTGACGGCGACTCATTTTTACTGGCCCATCACGGTGACTGGCAAGGCCACACCGAGCGAGCGATGGCCATCCATTACCGTGACTGGCAGGGTAGAAACCAATTGCGAACATTGGCCCAATTGAAACGCTGACAAGCGGCCCTATTCAAACTAAGTTGGTGTACCAAACGGGGCAAACCAAAAGGACAATAGGAAACACGTGACTTCTATTAAAAGTATGCTGCAGAAAGGTCTGACATTCTCATTGTTATTAGGATTTACTCGTGTGGCCTTTGCTGCGGCAATGGATGTCCGCCCGGGGGTCACCGAAATGAGCCGGGAGATCCAGGATCTGCATCATCTAAGCCTGTCCATCGTCGTAGTAATAGGAATCCTAGTCTTCGGCATCATGTTTTATTCGATATATGCCCATCGTCGTTCAAAGAATCCAAAGCCAGCAGATTTTCATGAGAGTACCGCGGTAGAAATCGTCTGGACACTTATACCGGTGTTGATTTTAATTAGCCTGGCGGTACCGGCAACTAGAACTTTGATAGAGATTGAAGATAACAGCGATCCCGATCTATCCATCCTCATAACTGGGTCGCAGTGGAAGTGGCACTATCAATACCTCGATTCAAATATAGGCTTCTATAGCAACTTGACGACGGCCCAAGCAGAGAGGGATAACCTTGAGCCCAAAGGAATAAACTATTTGTTGGAGGTGGATAATGTGCTGGTTCTGCCCACTAACAGGAAGGTTCGCTTCCTGACGACGTCAGATGACGTAATACATTCTTGGTGGATACCGGATTTTGCGGTTAAGCAAGACGCGATACCAGGGTTCATCAATGAAGCATGGACCCGAGTCAATGAGACGGGGCTGTTCAGGGGGCAATGCACGGAATTTTGCGGCAAAGATCACGCCTTTATGCCGATAGTGGTAGAGGTCCAAGCGGAGGCCGATTTCGATCAGTGGCTTGAGGACCAAAGACTGGCCATTGAGCTTGCTTCTGGGCAGGCAGTTGCTGATCGCGCTAAAACATGGGCCATGGCAGAACTCATGGAAATTGGTGAGGGAGTTTATGTGGACCATTGTGCGACCTGCCATGAATTGGATGGCGCGGGGCAAGGCTCCACATACCCAGCATTGGCCGGGGGTGAAATTCCGAATGGGCCCATGGAGGCGCATATGGATCGGGTGCTGAACGGCGCAGCTGATACCGAAATGCAGGCCTGGGCACCTCAGCTTTCCGATCTAGAAATCGCTTCCGTGATTACTTATGAACGCAATTCTTTTGGTAACGAAACCGCTGACTTAGTTCAGCCAATAACTATTTTCGAGGCACGATAAGGTAGCTCAGTCATGGCCGAAATCGCTGGACATACAATTCCAAACCGTTCTCCGCTTCTGGCGTTTTTCGAGCGGTGGTTTTTAACTACTAACCACAAGGAGATCGGCTCGTTATATTTATGGCTCAGTTTCGTGCTGTTTTTTATTGCTGGGGCTATGGCAATGGTCATTCGCCTGGAGTTGGGCCAGCCTGGCATGCAGTTTACCGATCCGCTTTTTTATAATCAGATGGTGACGATGCATGGCCTGATCATGGTATTTGGCGTAGTGATGCCCGGTTTTGTTGGTTTAGCTAACTGGCAAATCCCGCTCATGATCGGCGCTCCGGATATGGCGCTGCCGCGGTTAAATAATTTCAGCTTTTGGATTCTGCCTTTCGCCTTCACTCTTTTGATCTCGTCACTCTTCATGGAGGGCGGTGCCCCAAACTTTGGTTGGACTTTTTATGCGCCCCTTTCTACCACCTACGGGCCACCGAGTACTGATTTTTTCATTTTAGGCGTTCACTTAATGGGAGTCTCATCGGTACTTGGGGCTATTAATATCATTGTTACTATCTTTAACCTGCGTGTGGAAGGCATGACTCTGATGAAAATGCCCCTATTCGTCTGGACCTGGCTAATCACTGCGTTCCTGTTGGTTATGGTGATGCCAGTATTGGCAGGTGCGGTAACTATGATGCTTACTGATCGTCATTTCGGCACTAGTTTTTTTGCGGCAGCCGGGGGCGGGGACCCACTTTTATTCCAGCATGTGTTTTGGTTCTTCGGACACCCTGAAGTCTATATCTTGATCCTACCGGGGTTTGGCATTGCCTCCCAGATCATCCCAACTTTCGCACGCAAGAAACTGTTTGGTTACCACTCGATGGTGTACGCAACCGCTTCGATCGCGATTTTGTCGTTTGTGGTCTGGGGCCACCACATGTTCTCTGTAGGCATGCCGCTGGCAGCTGAATTGTTCTTCATGTATGCCACCATGTTGATAGCCGTTCCTACCGGAGTGAAGGTGTTCAACTGGGTGGCCACAATGTGGCGCGGCTCCATGACGTTTGAGACGCCAATGTTGTTTGCTCTTGGGTTTGTTATCTTATTCACCATAGGCGGTTTCTCGGGTCTAATGTTGGCTTTAGTCCCGGCAGATTTTCAATACCATGACACCTTTTTCGTAGTTGCTCACTTTCACTATGTGCTCTATCCAGGCGCCATCTTTGGCATTATGTCAGCGGTGTATTATTGGCTACCCAAGTGGTGCGGCAATATGTATGACGAGCGTTTGGGTAAGATCCATTTTTGGACAGCGGTCATTGCGGTCAACATGACTTTTTTCCCAATGCATTTCGTCGGTCTCGCCGGCATGCCGCGACGAATTGTGGACTACTCAATTGCGTTTGCTGATTTCAACTTGGTATCCAGTATTGGAGCTGCGCTACTGGGTGTGACACAGGTTTTATTTCTGTACATAGTGATTAAGGCCATACGCGGTGGAGAGAAGGCTACTTCGCAGGTTTGGGAAGGAGCGGAAGGTTTGGAGTGGACAATCCCTTCTCCGGCTCCTCTTCATACATTCGAGACGCCGCCACAGTTTCCAGCACCCGAGGAAGCTTATAAGCATGAGTAAGAATCGCAACAAGCAGACCAAGCATTTAATTCTGCTCTCTTCGCTGGCTTTTGGGATGTTAGGATTTTCCTTCGCACTTGTCCCGCTTTACGAAATCTTCTGTGAAGTTACCGGGATCACTGGGAAAACCTCTAGCAGCGTAGCTGTTGAGCCTGCAGCTGTCATGCAAGAGTCTGAGCGTGAAGTGACCATCCAGTTCCTAGCCCAGGTTTCTCGTGGCATGCCCTGGGAATTCCGGCCGACAAAACATCAACTGAGGGTCCGAGTGGGTGAGGTTAATTTGACCTCCTACTACGCTCGTAATCACTCTGCCCAGGGGGTTACCGGACAAGCAGTGCCTAGTGTATCTCCGGTGAATGCATCTAGATATTTGCATAAAATCGAATGTTTTTGCTTTACGGAACAATATCTGGAAGCCGGTGAAAACCAACAGATGGCTGTTAGGTTTTATATCGACGAAGAGTTGCCGGAAGAGATCAATACTTTAACTTTATCCTACTCTTTATTTAACGTGCCAGGACTTGAACCCTCGAGTTTGGCGTTTGTGAGCCACCAACCATGATGGAAGCACCTCGTTATTACGTCCCGCATTCAAGCCGCTGGCCAATTATCGGCTCTTCTGCACTTGCAGTTCTAGCCTTTGGCGCAGTTAATTTCATACAGCAAAGTACTGATAAAGTTGAAACTGAGGCAAGCTTTGGAGCGCCGGTTTTTTATATCGGACTGGCTCTCACTGCCTACATGTTTTTTGGTTGGTTTCGGACAGTGATCAGCGAATCTGTAGGGGGGATGAATAGCAAATTGCTCGATCGATCCTTTCGTATGAGCATGGCCTGGTTCATCCTCTCTGAAATTATGTTCTTCGCCGCTTTCTTCGGTGCACTTTTTTATGCGCGCTTGATAAGTGTGCCCTGGCTGGCAGGAGCCGGCACTAATCTTGAAACGCATGTGCTCTTGTGGCCTGAGTTCGCTGATACTTGGCCGCTGTTTATGACTCCTGGCGGTACAACTACTGAGGCGATGGAAGCATGGGGCCTGCCCTTCATTAACACCTGCATCCTGGTTACCAGCAGTGTAACGGTTACTTTTGCCCATTGGGCTTTGAAAAAAAACCAGAGAGTACCACTGGCAATTTGGTTGGGGTTAACAGTGACGCTAGGAGTAGTGTTTCTGATCCTTCAGGTGGTTGAATACATGGAAGCCTACAACGAGTTGGGGCTGACTCTGGGATCCGGCATTTACGGCTCTACCTTCTTCATGTTAACCGGATTTCATGGCGCCCATGTGACCATGGGAACAATAATGCTCTTTGTCATATTCCTGCGCTGTCTACGTGGACACTTCTCTCCGGAAGATCATTTCGGCTTTGAGGCAGCAAGCTGGTATTGGCACTTTGTGGATGTGGTCTGGTTGTTTCTATTTACATTTGTATATTGGTTTTAGGAATCTGGACGCACTCAGGCAGCATCAACGGAAGCGAAAACAAACATGTCAAGAAAAGCAGAAATCAAATTGATTGTCGATTTGGACGAAGACAATGTTCCGACTCGAATTGAGTGGGAAGCCTCTGAAGGCCAAGAAAGTGGACCTATTTTGTGTGAGTCCATGATGCTTTCAGTGTGGGATAGCAAAAACAAGACCACTGCTGCCATCGATCTTTGGATCAAGGATACAACTATCGATGATATTAATATCTATTTCTACCAGGTGATTCACAAGATGGCAGACACCTATTTAAAGGCGACGAAGAATTCGGAAACATCGAATTCTATTCACGAGTTCGGTGAAAGTTTTGGGGCTTCCTTGGGAATACTTAAACGGAGTACACAGTAGATGAAGATTTCCATTGTCCCGGCACTAAGAGCACTTAAGCCTGCGGCTATGCTCGTGCTTGTTGTAGTCACTGGATTAGGGGTGGGCTATTGGGCGAATGCGACATTTTATTCGGATACCAGCCCGGAGCAACCGATTGCATTCAGTCATCAAATCCACGCTGGTGAGAACGAAATTCCTTGTATGTATTGCCATACTCAGGCGGACCGCTCGCCGTCGGCGGGAGTCCCAAGCGTTTCGAAATGTGTAGGTTGTCATAACGAGGTCGCGACAGAGCAACCCCAGATACGGCTCCTCATGAGTTACTGGGAGAATAGAGAGCCTATTCCCTGGATAAAGGTTCATGATCTGCCGGACTTCGTTCACTTCACACATAAACGCCACGTATTGGCAGAAATTGAATGTCAGACCTGCCATGGAGCGGTTGAAACTATGGACACAGTCAGGTTGGCAAGAAGGGGTATCGATGGGACGGTTCAGTATGACCATACTTGGGAAATGCGTCTTTGTCTCGGCTGCCATAGAGAAAATGAAGTAGAGAACGGAACCGATTGCTGGACCTGTCATAAGTAATTAAAGAAGAGCGCAATGCCAAACATAGATCGTAGAGAATTCCTTAAACTGGTTGGCGCTGGCGGTGTTGGCGCTGGTGCTGGATTCATGTTGAGAGAATCCAAAAAGGACCCGACTGAGTATTTAATTCCTTATGTTGTGGCTCCAGAAGACTTCAGTAGCGGAATCGCCACTTGGTACAATTCCGTTTGCTCCATGTGCTCTGCGGGTTGTGGTATATCCGTACGAACTCGGGAGGGCCGTGCGAAAAAAATAGAAGGCAACCCTTCTCATCCTGTAAACCAGGGGCGGCTTTGTGGTATGGGTCAGGCCGGGTTGCAAGTCTTGTATAATCCGGATCGGATAACTGAGCCATTGGTGCAGACCGGGGACCGCGGCTCAATGTCATTTGAGCAAATCACCTGGGAAAACGGCCTAGACCAGCTTGCTGATAGGCTGGAACTTTTAAGGGCAGCTCGCCGGGGCAACAGCGTCTCCTTTTTAACCGAAGGCGTTAATGGCCATTTAGCCCAATTGATTGAAAGTTTCATGCGGCAACTCGGATCTAATCGGCTGTTGCATTACGATTTCGATCACCCACATACTTTGTACGCAGCTAACCAAAAATTCTTTGGTCAGGATCACCTGCCTTATTATGATTTACAAAACACCAATTTATTGTTGTCATTCGGCGCCGATTACCTTACAAACTGGATTTCTCCAGTGCACCATAGCATTGGATTCGGAACAAGCCGCCAGCGTCAGGCGGAGGCAAGGGGCCGATTTGTTCAAATAGAACCAAGAATGTCAGCCAGCGGTGCTGCCGCAGACGAATGGATTGCTGCAATACCCGGAACAGAAGGCATTTTGGCGCTAGGCATGGCTAATCATATAGTCTCCCAAGGGAACTACCAGGGAGTTGATCGCGCTGACTGGTCGGCCGCCCTTTCAGATTACTCCCCAAGTCAGGTTGCCGAACAAACAGGAATCCCAGAGAGCACCATAACTCGCCTGGCTGACGAATTTTCGGAGACCCAACCCAGCCTCGCTATTGGCGGTGGTGCTGCCGCGAATCACAGTAATGGCGTTGACACACTGGTTGCTGTGAACGTGCTTAATTATTTAGCTGGCAATGTGGGAAGGGAAGGCGGCTTGTTGTTCAATCCGCCACCAGCCGGAACAGTATCTCGACCTCATCAGGCCAGTTATCGAAATATGCTTGAGCTGATAGAAGCAGCTCACCAGGGCGAAATTGATGTCTTAATAATTAATGGCACTAACCCGGTGTTTACTTTGCCGGCGGCTGCCGAATTCAGGGAGGCACTGGCTGAGATACCATTGGTTGTAAGTACGTCCAGTTTCTTCGATGAAACGACAGTACTCGCGGACTTAATCTTGCCAAGTAATAGTTACCTCGAAAGTTGGGGTGATCACTTTCCCGAGGCAGGCGTTGGTTTTCCAGTGGGCGCGGTTTCCCAACCGGTAGTTTCTCCTCTCTATAATACTCGAGCAACTGGTGACATCATCTTGGGACTGGCAAATAAGATCGGTATGAGTAGCACAATCCCGTGGACCAGCATGGAGGAATGTATAAAAGCTGGTTGGCGTCGTATCTATGAAAGAGGTGATACACAGACTTTGGCACAGGGCTTCGATGAGTTCTGGACAGCCTTACTCAAGGCTGGGGTGTGGGGAGAGACCACAAACGGCAGCACTAGTTTTACGCCAGACCAAAGCGTCATAGACAGTGTCAGTGTAGCGGCTCCCGAATTTTCAGGCTCTGAACAGGATTACCCCTTTATCCTCCACCCTTATCTATCGCCCAACTTTCACGATGGGCGAGGTGCGAATCTACCTTGGATGCAGGAGCGACCCGATCCCATGACCAGTGTTGTCTACGGAACTTGGGTGGAAATCAATCCAACCACCGCTGACGAGCTTGGATTAATTGAAGGCGACTTAGTTGATATAGAGTCACCGCAAGGGCAGCTTCGCGCCCCGGTGTTTGTTTATCCGGCCATTATGCCAAATGTCATCGCTATGCCTATTGGGCAAGGCCACAGCGAATATGGCCGCTACGCCAAAGACCGTGGTGCCAATCCACTCGAAATACTTAGCCCTCAAATCGAACAGATAACCGGCAACCTTGCCACTAGCGCGACCCGAGTGAGGATCGTTGCTACTGGTCGCCACATCGACCTGGTTAAAACTAGCGGTACCTCCCGTGATCTGGGAAGAGATATCGTGCAAACCACCGGGGGTGAAGGGCACGAAGTAAGCGATGCCAGATTGAACAGCATTCCGATAACGGAGCTAACCTAATGAGCCTCTTTTCAAGATTTATGGATGGTTGGCGTAAGTACCGAAAGCCAGGCTACTACGATGAATTCGACTATCACTGGACGATGACAGTTGACCTAGATTCCTGCACTGGTTGCGAAGCCTGTATGACCGCCTGCCAGGCCGAGAACAATATACCTCTCGTAGGTGAGGAGGAGCTGGCCAAGGGCAGAGAGATACAATGGATCCGAGTAGAGCGCTATTGGGAAGGCGAGTACCCTAATGCCAAACTGAATTTTCTGCCCATGATGTGCCAACACTGTGATGCGGCACCCTGCGAGACCGTGTGCCCGGTGAGCGCCACTTATCATAATCAAGACGGGCTCAACACCCAAATTTACAACCGTTGCATCGGTACCCGCTCGTGCGCGGTCTACTGCCCCTACGAAGTTCGTTACTTCAATTACTATAATCACCATTGGGATAGCCCCTTGGACCAGCAATTGAATCCCGATGTGAGCGTTCGGGGAAAAGGAGTAATGGAGAAGTGCACCTTCTGCATTCAACGGATTCGAGAGGCCAAAGACCTGGCTAAGGACGATGGCCGCAGGCGAGTGCGCGACGGCGAGGTTCAGCCAGCGTGTGTGCAGAGCTGCCCAACTAAAGCTCTGATCTTCGGGGACCGTAAAGACTCTGAAAGTCAGGTTTATCAGTCAATGAACAATCCACGCGCCTATAAGGTATTAGATGAGTTAAATACAGACTCGTCCGTGGTGTATCTTAAAAAGGTTGATGCATAGGATGACTATGGAGGCTGAAAACAACAAGCTGGGGTACACGGATATCCACGAAGACGTCGTAAGATCCATAGTGGTAACCGGCCCCAAGTACTACGCTGCACTGGCGACGGCCGGAGGATTAGCCCTGCTGTGTTTCTTTTTTCCATGGTTTTACCAGCTCTACTATGGCATCGGTGCTGCCGGGATGAATCATCCCGGGGTTTGGGGAACCTATCTTGCCAGCTTTATTTTTTGGATCGGTCTTAGCCATTCCGGAACCTTGTTGTCTTGCGTTTTGCACCTTACAAATAGCTCTTGGCGTAAGGCCATGTATCGAAGTGCGGAGGCTATGACGCTGTTTTCACTGGTTGTGGCGGCTACCTATGTGTTTGTTCACGTTGGACGCCCTTGGTTCGCTCATTGGACTTTTCCGTATCCGAATCAGTGGGAGTTATGGCCTAATTTCCGTTCTCCGCTTTTGTTTGATGTTATGGCTATTGCTACTTATCTTACCGGAAGCACAATATTCATTTATATGGGATCCATCCCTGATTTTGCCGCTGTAAGAGATCGCACCGTTGGCTGGCGCAACACCATGTACAGCTTGCTATCTTTAGGGTGGCGAGGAACCGATACGGAATGGCACCGTTTGCATTGGGCCTACACATTTCTTGCAGTATTAATCATCCCGCTCGCGGTATCTGTGCATAGTATCGTTTCTTGGGATTTTGCGATGTCCATTGTCCCGGGGTTGCACCAGACTATCTTCGCGCCGTATTTTGTAGTTGGAGCTATTTATTCAGGAACCGCCGGTATCGTTACCGTGATGTTCGTGCTCAGGAAATACATGGGCTTCGAGCAATATATTACCAAGTTGCATTTCGACAATCTGGGCAAACTTTTACTCGTACTGTCGCTGCTTTGGACCTACATCAACGCGATTGAACTTTTTACTGGGTGGTATAGCGGCACTTCAGATGAATACGAGCAATTGAGTTTTAAATTGTTTGGGTTTTATGCACCGTTGTATTGGGAAATGATTGTGTTCTGCGCAGCGGCGCCGTTGTTGATGATTTCCAAACGCTTCAGAACCTCTTTCGTGCCCATGTTGGTCTTATCGATCGCAATTAATATTGGAATGTATACAGAGCGATTCCTTATCGTCGCCACTTCACTGCCGCGACAATATTTGCCAGATGCCTGGGGCTTTTATTCGCCTAGCCTTGTTGAGCTCTCGATTATGGTAGGGTCCTTCGCAGTGTTCACTACATTGTTTCTCGTGTTCGTTAAAATCTTTCCCAGCGTCTCTATGTATGAAGTGAAAGAAACTATGGATACACCCAAATTGAAAGCTGCAATTCCGCAAGCAGGGAGCCCGGCATGACAAATTGTGTAATAGGCCTCTTTCATGATCCGCAATCAGCCCTAGCGGCAGCGGGTGAACTCAAGAGCGCCGGGTTTGAGACTCCCGAGCTTATGTCGCCAGTCCCCATTGAGGGTGTGGAGGAGGTGCTCGGGAAAAAGAAATCCATAATCAAGAACTTTACATTTTTTGGAGGTTTGATCGGCGGTATTTCGGGTTTTACGCTAGCCGCTGTTACTTCCATTATTTATCCGCACCCAGTCGGGGGCAGGCCAATTATAACGATACCACCTTATTTGATTATCACTTATGAACTAACCATCCTGTTTGGCATTTTGTTTACTGTGTTGGGCTTCATTATAAGTTCGCGCCTTCCCGCAATCCGGAATCGCATGTATGTACCGGAAGCGGCGGTGGACAAATTCGCAGTTGCAGTGACTTGTAAAAGCAGCGAGCACCGCAATCGTGCAGATGCAATACTTAATGGCGCCGGTGCTGAGCAGGTTCGGGATATGGGGGAGGAGGATTAATGAAGCCTACGAACTGCAAGGTTGCAGCTTTGCTCTTAGTAATTAGCCAGATACCTCTGGCTTGGAGCCTCCCGTGGAATAAGGATTTTGTTGACCAGTTGGCGATCAAAGCCCAGGAAGGAGTGGCGCCGCTAGAACCCGGTTCAATTCCTGTCGTTGGTGGGGAAACTCTGCCGACGCCCATCACAGAAGCGGAACAAGATGCTGCAAAGGACGACGCAGTATCTATCCTGAACCCGGTCCCGTCTACCACTGAATCGCTAGCTCTAGGAAAATCTCTCTATGAAATTACTTGTTTGGTTTGTCATGGGGAAAGCGGTGCGGGTGATGGTCCGGTCGGGCTTAAATTTGTCACGAAGGCCCCTGTCGATTTGAATGAGGATTACACCCAAGATCAAGCCGATGGCCAGCTATTTTTTACTATTACCCGCGGACGAGCCCTCATGCCGTTTTATCGTGACGCTTTGAACATCGAGGAAAGATGGCACGTGGTCAATTATGTTAAACAAGAGTTTGGAAATTAATGAGCACAGAACGAATGCCAACAAAAACCCAGCCCGTGTCACCTAAGCAAAGGCGGTGGTTCGTGTCATCGCTATTGCTAATCTTTCTGGGCCTAAGCACCGCGAGCCCTGCATATGCAGCAAGCAACGAGATGGCTCGCCCTGAGTTCGCTATCCTCATTGTTTCATTTTTGGTTCTTATGGGGGTTACCCAGGCCGGGGTTGTTTTTTCCGCTACAACTCGCTTGTCGGGCGCAAAGTGGGCAAAGTCCTATTATCGGCTGGCTGACCTTATTACCATGGCATTTGCCCCGTTTGCAATTGGGGGGTTTTTACTAATTTACTTTCAAAGCAGTGGCGAACTTTTCTACTGGCTCTCGCCAGCACCAGAAGAACACCTGAGTGCTTACTTGAATAGCGACTGGTTATTATTCAGGAATCTCTTCTGCCTTCTAGTATTCTATGGTTTAAGCGCGGTCTATTTCTGGAAGAGCCTCAGGCCCGATTTGTCGGGATCAGACAACATCGATCACCAAGAAGTGCGTGACCAGCTCTATTGGATGTCACCACTGATCATTATCGCTTACATAGTGTGCAGTACCATTATTGCTTGGGATTTTGGAATGATGCTCATTCCCCATTGGCATAGCACCGTTTTCCCTATCCATTATTGGTTTGGTAATGCCTACGCCGCCACGGCAGCACTAATAGTACTTCCAGTCCTACTGGGCCGATTCTCTTCAAGCGAGTTCCAATTTTCGCCTCAACAAATTCGCTACTTCAGCATGTTGGTTAGTGGTTTTATGTTGCTATGGCTTTATTTTATGTGGGCACAGTTTTTTGTGATGTGGTTTGGGAATCTGCCCCGTGAAACTGATGCCTTGTTTCGGCAAATGTACGGGCACTACGCACCTTTATATTGGGCTATGGTAGCTGGGTGTTTTTTCATTCCTTTCGGAAGCTTAATCTTTGCCTACTTTAATCGTTCGGTAAGGGCAATGTGCGTTCTCGCGCTTACCATCAATTTGGGTAATTGGATTAATAAATATTTGATGGTGATACCCGTTTACTCGGCTGAAGACCGAATACTAGATCATTTACCCGAGGTAGCCCTCTCGGTTGGGTTGCTGGCTGCTTTTGTAATAGTCGTCGTTTTGTTTGCCAGGCGGTTACCTGTCTACTCTTACTGGGAAATAAATCTTAAGCCAAATACGACTGTAACCGGGGCTCCGCCCACACACGAAGTAGGCAACTACACTTAAATGCAAACCATAGATCTGCGCAAAGTGAGCCTGGGCTTACTGGTTTTTGCGTTGTTTCTCTCGGCCCTTTTTACAAGACTCGGAATTTGGCAATTGGATCGTGCTGAGCAGAAACGAGAGACTCTTGCCGAGTTCGAAAAACGTGCTGACGCCTCTGAACTAGATCTGAATAGGATGTTCGCTATGGACGGCGGATCAATGTGGGGACGGCATGCATCCGTAACCGGTCATTATGTCAGGCCGATAATATTGCTGGATAATCAGATCCGCGAAGGTCACGCGGGCTATTTCGTTTATACGGCGTTCACGATCAGCGGGCGCGAATTAACCTTATTGGTAAACCGAGGCTGGATTCCTGTAGAAGGAGACCGGAGCCGAATTCCTGAATTCACTAACCCGACTGGGGAGCAGCGGCTCAAGGGACGATTGAGTCACCCCCCCCAACAGGGCTTAAGACTGACGGACAGCAACCTGATCGAACGCCTATCAGATTCTGTTTGGCGCACAGGGGGAATAGATTTCAATGCTTTAAGTGCGACGGGCATTGGTGGAGAACTAATACCGATAACGTTACTCCTCGAAGCCTCTGCAGCTGGAGGCTTTGATCGCGTCTGGAAGCCACCAAGTAGTGATGAGGCCAGGCATCTTGGCTATGCGTTCCAGTGGTTTGCGTTAGCAGTAACGGTCGTGGTCGTGAGTGTGATAATTTTACTGCGTCGCGCCAAAGAAGAAAGCTTATGAGTACCTCACCAGGAAGCACGAAAACGTCAGCTCGGCTTACAATGTTAGCTTTATTTGCTGTTTTTGCAGCACCACTCTTGATAGCGTCGCTGTTTGCTTTAGGCCCCCTCGATTGGCGGCCTTCAAAAACCGTCAACAATGGATTGCTATTAGAGCCTCCATTATTATTGAAATCTTTTGGCGTAACAGACCGATCTGGTAAACCTCTTGAAGTTGCGGCGGTTGCTCGAGATTGGTTCGTGGTTGGGTTGCATAATAGCGACTGTATGGATAGTTGCCTGCAATTGATGCAGGCTGCCGCGCGTGTCCAGGTCGCTGTCGGTAGTGACGCGTTCCGAGTTTCTTTGGCCTTGCTAAGCCCAGATGAAAATGCACCGGTTCCTTCAGAACAAACTTGGATATTGCCGCCCGATAGTAAATTGGTACCGGAACTGCTTCTCGCATCAGGTGAGACGCAGCTTGACTCCATATTGCTCATCGTCGATTACCGGGGCCATGTTGTACTGATGTACCCTCCTGCAGAGGAAGGGCTTGGTGTACTTGAAGATTTAAAATGGTTGCTGCGTTCTGCTGCTAGTTAGTCTGATATTGAGTCATCGTAGGGCGATAAAATTCCGGATAGGAGCCGTTGGCGTATAAGTATTATAAGGGTAAGTTCTTCATGCGGTGGCGATGATTCCAGACTGCAATAAGCTGACCCAATTTGAACAAGATGGACAGTAGTAATCATTCATAGGCTCCTCCGTTTGAAGCCTGTCATTAGGACAAACTAGTGTTAGATTTTTTCATCATAATAGTGCTGCTTGGTATATTTGCCAGCTTGGGCAGCGGTCTTTATTTTTTGGTGCGAGACCATGGCAAGACTAACCGAACCGTTATTTCGCTTAGCATTCGGGTAACCTTAGCAATCCTTTTGTTGGTTTTATTGGCGGTGGGGTTCGTAGCTAGATATATGTAACTGTGGACGAGGGTGGCATCAGCGCGGGGCGCCAGCTAATTTTTAACATGAAGGAGACCCTTGATTTAATTATAGATTAGGTTCCCACTATCAGTTGTTTGCTTCTTCGCTCAGCTTGAGATTCCGTGCAAGATATGATTGAATTTATGTGCTCAAAATTGTTCAAAACCGATCAGTTTTGATTCGAGTAATCAGCTCGTATTTCGAGCCTCCTCAGCTGAACCATTTGAACCTGAATACAGATTAGTGATGGAAATAACTTCCAATATAGCCACAAATTGGCGCGACTTTTATGAGATGTGCAAGCCGCGTGTGGTCATGTTGATGATCCTCACGTCTCTTGTCGGGATGTATCTTGCTGTTCCGGGAATGGTCCCAGTCGACGCCTTGATATTCGGTAATATAGGGATTGCACTAGTAGCGGCTTCCGGAGCTGTCGTTAATCACTTGATCGATCGCAAGATCGACGCGGTTATGAAGCGGACTCACAATCGTCCATTAGCGCAAGGCCGGGTCGATGCGAAACGGGCGATTGTATTTGCGATAACAATTGGGGTCGCCGGTATGGCGATTCTGCTCTTGCGGGTCAACCCGCTCTGTGCTTGGCTGACCCTGGCATCCTTTGTCGGTTATGCCTTTATTTACACTGGGTATCTGAAGCATGCTACACCACAGAATATTGTTATTGGCGGCCTCTCCGGGGCTATGCCCCCCCTATTAGGTTGGACTGCTGTAACAGGGACCGTTGAGCCCAATGCATTGCTCTTGGTGCTAATTATCTTTGCCTGGACACCTGCCCATTTCTGGGCCTTGGCTATTCATCGTAAGGAAGAATATGCCAAGAGTGGCGTCCCAATGTTGCCAGTGACCCATGGCGAGTTTGTAACCAAGGTACACATCATTGCATACACTGCAATTTTGCTCCTGGTCAGCGTGTTCCCCTATTCCACCGGTATGAGTGGAGCACTGTATTTAGGTAGCGCCCTTGCTCTGGGTTTCGGCTTTCTTGGTTGGTCTTATAAGCTAATGTTCAAGCCTACGCCCACGACAGCGATGGATACATTCAAATACTCAAATGTATACCTGGGGCTCCTTTTCATAGCTTTGCTAATAGATCACTACCTGATTTAGATCTCTCCCAGCCGATGAAACTCACACGTAACGTTAAACTAGGACTGATTGCTTTTGCAGTCTTGAACGTGCTGTTGGTTGTGATTTTCGTTTCGCTCTATATCCCGCGTGCTGGGCCAGAGCAGGCAAGCGCGATAAGAGAGCTTGGTGTAATTATTTATCCTGAGCCCAAGCCGATTGAGCACTTTAGACTGCTGGACCAAAGAGGAGAACCGTTTACTCCCACCCGATTAATGGGCCAATGGTCACTAGTGTTTTTTGGGTTCACCGCCTGTCCTGACGTATGCCCACTGACAATGGGTGAGCTAAAACAATTCTATGAAAAGCTGGAAGGCACCAATTCGCCACATTTGCCACAGGTTGTGTTAGTTACCACAGATCCCGACAGAGATGATCCGGAAAGCATGTCCAACTACGTAGGCAATTTCCACGAGGACTTCTTGGGGCTTAGCGGAGATGCAACAATGCTGTCAGCGCTGGCAGCCCAAATGTATGTGGCCCACAAACGCACAGAGGCGCCCGGGCAGGATAATCACCCAGCTGGCGAGATGGCAGCCAACGATTATCTGATTGAGCACAGCTGGCACATTTCTATAATCAACCCTCGAGCAGAGCTATATGCCGTTATTCAACCGCCGCATCGTGACGGCGACCTAGTAAGCGCCTTTCAAATTCTAACTAACGACTAGGTTTTGTACGCCGCTGGCAGGAAAAAGATGGCCAGAAATACAAGGCCCGCAAGCGCAATCTGTGGCGAATTGGTGCTTTTCAGCTGCCTTTATTAAACTAGGGTAATGAAACGAACTTAGGAGCAACAAGTTTTTGTCAGCATTTGACCCGAATGAACTCGTACTCGTAGACGGTTCCTCATATTTGTACAGGGCCTTCCATGCTCTGCCGCCGCTGGTTACCAGTCGAGGTCAACCTACCGGCGCGGTGAAAGGTGTTATCAACATGATTAGAGCACTTATGAAGAGCTGCGGTCACAGTAATATCGCGATCGTTTTCGACGCCAAAGGAAAGACCTTTCGCAACGATATCTTTAAGGAATATAAGGCGCATCGCCCGCCCATGCCGGACGACCTTAAGAGCCAGATCAAACCAATACATAACATAATCAGCGCTATGGGATTGCCTTTGTTGGTTATCGAGGGAGTAGAAGCTGACGACGTAATAGGCACCCTTTCGCTACAAGCCACTGACGAGGGCATCAATACTCTTATCTCAACTGGTGATAAAGACTTGGCACAGCTGGTTAACCAGCGCGTTACTTTGATTAATACCATGACCAACGAAATATTAGATCCCGAAGGTGTGGTTAAAAAATTTGGTGTAGAGCCATGTCAAATTGTGGACTACTTGGCGCTTATGGGGGACAAATCCGATAACATTCCAGGCGTGCCAGGAGTGGGACCGAAGACTGCACTGAAATGGTTGCAAGAATACGATTCCATGGAAGGCATTATTGAGAATGCTGAGGAAATTGGCGGGAAGGTAGGGGAACGGTTGCGTGATAATTTCGGGCTGCTGCGGCTTTCTTATGAGTTAGCCACTATAAAATTGGATGTTGAACTTAATATAAGCCTTCTAAATTTGACCAAGAAGGCGGATAACAAGCAGGCACTCTACGATATTTTCACGCAAATGGAGTTCAAGACCTGGATCAAAGAACTTGAGGAAGGGGGGACACATGGCTCCTCATACGCAGGAGTGGAATCTGACCCGGACAAGAGTAATTCAGCAGATGCCGCAATTTTGAAGCCAAAAGAAATTGAATACCTCTCTATCCTTTCCAAAGAAGAACTTCAGGGCTTGATAGATAAGCTCAGTGGCCTTGAAAAATTTAGCATTAGCGTCGATTCTAGAGAAACGCACTTTATGGACGCTACTATACTGGGTATAGCTATTAGCGCAGAAGCTGGCAAGGCTTGGTATGTACCACTTGGTCATGACTATTCAAGTTGCCCGGAGCAATTGCCCGCCGAGTACGTGCTGCAGTCTCTGAAACCGATTATTGAGAATCCGTCCATTATAAAAATGGGGTATGACCTAAAACATATCCGGCACTTGTTCCAGAACTACGACATACTGCTCCAGCCCATAAAGTCGGATTTACTGCTGACTTCTTATGTTTTGAATTCTGTGGCAGTGAAACATTCGCTTCCTGATATCACAAATTACTACCTCGATATCTCTGCAGTGAAATTGGAAGACCTTATTGGCAAAGGCAGAAACAAGCTTGCTTTGCATGAAGTAGCTATCGACGACTATGCGAATTACGCGGCTGAAAAGGCAGACCTCGTTTTCAGGCTCTCTATCTACTTGGAGCAGAAGCTGGATGCTGAAGGGCGCCTCGCAGGGGTTTACAAGTACTACGAGTTACCATTGGTGGAAGTGCTGCAATCGATAGAAAGAAACGGTGTTCGGATTGACAAGAAAGTATTGGAACGGCACAGCAAGGAATTGGCGAAGAAGCTTAATGAACTTGAAAAAGCCGTATACGATATCGCAGACGAGGAGTTCAATCTAAGCTCACCCAAACAATTACAGGGTATCTTGTATCGAAAGCTGAAACTTCCAATATTAAAGAAAACACCGACCGGACAACCATCGACCGCCGAACCAGTACTTCACGAATTGGCAGAAGAGTATGAGCTTCCGCGATTAGTTCTGGAACATCGCTCACTGAACAAGTTGAAGTCTACCTACACCGACAAGCTTCCCCTAGAGGTCAATGAGAAAACCGGCCGTATTCATTCCACCTTTCAGCAAGCCGTCACCGCTACTGGCCGACTTTCTTCTACTGATCCAAATCTACAAAATATTCCAATCAGAACATCCGAGGGGCGGCGGGTAAGACAGGCGTTTGTTTCGGATTCAGGTTATAAACTTCTGGCGGCAGATTACTCTCAGGTTGAGCTTCGGATAATGGCGCATCTGTCACGGGACAGAGGCCTATTAAGCGCCTTCTCCAGTGATGAAGACATTCATCGGGCCACAGCATCAGATGTTTTCAACATTCCGCTTGAAGAAGTGAATTTGCAACAAAGGCGAAGTGCGAAAGCAATTAATTTTGGATTGATTTATGGCATGTCTGCATTCGGGTTGGCCAAGCAACTCAATGTCAGCCTGAGCGACGCACAACATTATGTGGATCGCTACTTCCAAAAATACCCTGGCGTTAAAACGTACATGGAAGAGACACAGTCACTAGCTGACGAGAAAGGATACGTGGAAACAATATTTGGTCGACGACTTTATCTGCCTGATATCCGCGCTGGCAATGCAATCGTAAGAAAGGCGGCTCAGCGGGCGGCAATTAATGCGCCTATGCAAGGGAGTGCCGCCGACATAATCAAGCGGGCTATGATTGATATTGATCACTGGCTGGCGTTGGATGAGCTGGATGCGCGGATGCTCTTACAGGTGCACGACGAACTTGTATTTGAAGTATCGGAAGATGATCTTGATCTTTTGGCAGAAGGTGTAAAGTTCCGCATGATAACAGCGGCGTCTCTGGATGTGCCGCTTGTGGTTGACATCGGTGTTGGAGATAACTGGGATCAGGCCCACTGACGTTATTGGGCAGTGGGCATCTCTTTTTAATTATGCCAACCATTGGGTCAGGACCTTTCTTACAGGATCAACGCCGATATTTCTTAACGCAGAGAATAATTGAACGCTGACATTATCAAAGACGGTTAATTCTTTTTCGACCTTTAGGAGAGTTTTCTGGGTGGCGCCGCGTTTCAACTTATCCGCTTTGGTCAAGAGCAGATGCAAAGGCAGGTTGGCCTGTGCGGCCCACTCGATCATCATGCGGTCAAATTTTTTAAGCGGGTGGCGGATATCACTTAGCAATATTAATCCCACCAATGCTTTTCGTCGTCGGAGATATTTTTCCAGCTCGAACTGCCACTTATCTCTTCTTTCCAGTGGAACTTTTGCATAGCCGTAGCCAGGCAGGTCAACCAGGTATTTGCCTTCTTCAATAAAGAAGAAATTAATTAACTGGGTTCGCCCGGGGGTCTTGCTTGTGCGTGCCAGTTGGGGAAGGCTAGTAATGACGTTGACAGCACTGGACTTGCCTGCATTAGAGCGTCCAGCGAACGCCACCTCGGCGGAGCTATCCGCAGGACAATCCTCTAAGGTGGCGGCGCTGGTTTGAAAACAAGTTTGATCAAATTTCATAGGTATGGTTTTAAGCGTGCCGGTTATTTCCTGGCTGCTCATCTCCTTTGATTTTTCACGGGCCTAGATAGAGTCACCGGCGGAATTAGGCTATAATCCGCGACCGCTATTTTGCGGGGCTTTGCTGAATAAGGATAGCCCCAAGAGTACCGAAAAGAGTGACTAGAAGCTTCATCGTCTTGAATTTTAGAATCTGAACTAACGCTGGGAATTTTCATGAAGAAAGTCGTCATCGTCATTGTATCGGTATTTATCGGAAACGCTTCGGTACAGTTGGCCTTTGCACAGGGCGATGCAGCTGTAGGTCGGTCTAAAGCGGCCATTTGCGCGACCTGTCATGGCGCTGAAGGCAACAGCGAGCTCCCGATGAATCCAAAGCTAGCCGGTCAAAACGCTACTTATATAGCCAAGCAGCTAATGGATTACAAGTCTGGTGTCCGTTCTAACCAGACCATGTCTGCAATGGTATTGAATCTGTCAGAACAAGATATGCAGGACATTTCTGCTTGGTATTCATCACAGCAGGTAACTCTGCAGGGGGCCGACCCCAAATTCGTCGAATTGGGAGAATCACTGTACCGTGCAGGGAATAAGGAGTTAGCCGTTGCAGCGTGTTCCGCTTGTCATTCGCCAACGGGGCGAGGCAATGCGCCGGCAGGTTTTCCTTCCTTGGGGGGCCAGCACGCTGAATATACCCTGCAGCAACTCAAGGATTTCCGTGCCGGTGTGCGCCAGAATGATGAAAGCTCCATGATGCGTATCGTAGTCGAGCGCCTTACGGACCGTGAACTGGAGGCTTTGGCCAGTTATGTCTCGGGTCTTCATTAAAGAGCATGCTAGCTGTGAGACGTTTATCGCCAGGAAGTCTTATATGACAACGAATGTGATGGCAAGAGGGGAAATGCTGTGATAACGTTTTTCCATGATGACTCTCGGAGCATGATGGTGAATGGGAGGACCAGACGCGTAGAGAGAAAGATCAACGCGTTGCAATCGAATTGATATTGCAAGAGGAATTATAGAAATGACTAAAAAGAGAATGATCACACCCAAGCTACAGGTATTGGCACTAGTTTTCTTGCTGCCTCTGGCCTTCTCAAGTTATGGACAAATTGAGCGGTATGTGGCCGGCACACATTACACAGAGCTAAGTGTTCCGGTAAATACCAATGATTCCTCCAAGATCGAGGTAATCGAAGCTTTCTGGTATGGCTGCGTTCACTGCTTCAGCTTCGAGCCACTTATTAACGATTGGGCGAGTAAATTGCCTGACGACGTCGATTTCAAGCTGTTCCCAGCCATGTGGAACGACTGGATGAAGATTCATGGGCAGATCTACTATGCAGCTGAAGCGCTGGGCGCTGTTGATCTTCTGCATGAGCATGTTTTTACCGCTATCAACATCGAAGGTAATCGTCTTCAGAACGAACGGCAGATCGGTGCCCTATTTGCCGAACATGGTATCGGCCAAGAAGATTTTGAACGTGCTTTCAATTCTTTTTCAGTGCGCACCAAGGTCAACCAAGCCGAAAAGCGTATGCAGGACTACCAGATTCGTAGCACACCAAACATGGTAGTCAATGGCAAATACCTGATCGCGACCGGTGCGGCTGTAACGACCCAGCAAGAAATGTTGGAAGTCGTGAATTTCCTAGTAGAAAAAGAACGTCAAGCTATGCGTAGCTCAGGCGATTAACTTGATTTAAAGTAGGTAATGCCGGGCTGTATCCCCGGCGTTATCTACTGGTTTCGTTTCTCTAATTCCCCATTCTTTTTATCCCTTCTTTGTCCTTGGTTTCGCAAGGATTAAACGTCGTGAAGCACAACGTTCATGACGAATGCTTTGAGAAATATTATCACTCCCTAAAATCGCGATGGTTAGTAATCGTTCAGATAAAACTATTTTGACATTAATTCAGTCTTATAGCTGAGTTTTAATATTTTTTTCAGCGACTTAGCTATTTCATTCTCGACCTTCAATGCAAGACATTCAGGGCTGGTGTTAACCGGAAGTGCCGAGGGCGCGCAACTTTTAGAATGAGAGCTCACTGCTGATTGGTTATGACACAATATCAACAACAGTTAATAGATTATCTGCCACCTGTAATGCGGAATTTTTTGGAGGGTAGTCCCAAGGATGAATTACTGAAAAAGGTCGATGCTACGTTGCTAGTGTTTGATCAACACGTAGTCCATATTGAGTCAGGACAGAGCAACGAGTTTCAGGAAACTGCTGGAGACCTCGACCCGAATCGACTTGCTATTGCTTGCAAACTCCTTTTAGCGGAACAACAGAAAGAGCGCTCAGTGCTATTGCTGTTCCCCCCAGATGAATTTGTTGCTACCCGGCAAGTCATGCCAGGTATTGGTAAAGACAATCTTGTTTCGGCCATGAAGTTGCAGTCGGAAAACCTGCTGCCGACTTTCACCGATTCGGTCGCTCTGGCTGTAAATCCCGAATCTGCGGATGGGGGGGTTGAGCATGTGGCCCTCTGGATAACTAATGAACGGCTGACGCAACTGTTCGATGCGTTCGAGCGACAGGATATTTTTCTCGTAGCGATTAAACCGAGAGTATTGAATATAGAGGACAGCTCAACCGACTGTTTTGTTGATGAAGATCGGAACTCCATAACTGCAGTGAATGTCATTGACGGCGTCATCTCAAATTGGTGGCACGTAAATAAATTAGATTTTGAGGACGAGTCTTACGTCCAACAGTGGCAGCAGCAAGTCGTTGAGAACAACACTCTACGGAAATTCGAATGCGCGTCTTCTGAAGCCTATCTCTCTGCGAGCAATAATTATCGCAATCAGGCCTATACATTTTTCCCATCGGGAGCCTTAAGCGCACGCCGTCGAGTAGAGAGGGGGCGTAAATTGCTCATTGGTGCCGCCGTTATCGTTATCCTGCTATTGCTATCAGTGATTCCATTTGTTGGACAGTCTATTGAGCGAACGAGTCTGATTGCTTCACTGGAAGCACAAAGAGATCTGTCTAGCGGGGCAAGGCAGGACCAGTTGGTTGTTATTAATTTTGAGAATGAATGGGGGCCGATTAACGATTTTCCAGTACAACAAATTCGTGCATCAATGTTTACCTTGCAAAGTGTGCTTAGTCCCGATCGACTTTCATCATTGGAAATATCTGAAGGGCTTTTCCGAATCCAGGGGATTAGCCAGGATCCCCAAGCATTACTGGAACGATTAGAGCAGAACCCTATGTTTGCCGAAGTTACTTTTGCAAGGGCGACTAACAACAACCGTTACTACATCGACTTGATACTAAGCACGGTTAATTTTGAAGCCTACATGGTGCGTTATTTTCCGGACGAATAGACCAAGTAAAAAGGAATCTCAAGCAGTGCAAATTTCGAAAAGAGAAAAAAATATATTGTTACTTGGAGGCCTTGTTTTGGTGCTGTTTATGAGTGCAAGCGTATCCCCCACGATTCGCGCGTTTTACAACGAGCGGGAGGGGGACATAGAGCGCGTCCGATTGGATATCGAAAGAGAACGGCAGCTGATTGATAACACTGCGTCCTGGCGAGAACGGCGAGTAGAAGCCGAAGCCATCACCAGTGACCTCGAATCGCAAATTTTTAGTGGGGATACGATTCCGATTATCGAGGCAAACATACAGCGGGCGTTATCACAACACGCACGAGATTCGCAAATTACTGTCAGCTCTACAAGGCTCGCAGAGCGATTGGAAACACAGGGCTGGTTGTTGATTAGCCAGGAGATGTCATTTCGCACGCTGGATGACAGCAACACCATCAGGTTTTTGCAATTGCTGGAAGAATCGGCTCCACGACTCTGGGTGCGAGAATTTAGTCTCAATAGGTCGCGTAACCAATACAGTGGTTCGATTACGGTCGTTGGGTTCGCGCGTAACCTCGATGATGGAACGCAAAGAACTGAAATTAATTCATAGGAATTTCAAACGGTATTCATAGAGTGTCTTTTCAACCTATAACATTGCGGGTCTTCAGTCAGCTGCTTGAACCGCAAGGCATCGCACCGGCGCAGGATTTCGAAAAAACCGGAAAACTGATTTGTAGCCGAACACCAGCAATTGAGGCTCGTGCCAAGATTCGCTATATCACGAATGAGATAGTTCGGTTTACTACCGCTAGCGATGAAGAAGTGAGTCGGTTGATGAAGTACTGGCGAGCTGAGCTTTCGCCCGAAATCGGGAATACCGAGGAAGAGATTTTCGTTTCCGGGTTTGAAGATGATGAAAAGCTTAAAGACCTTGCTTCTGAAGCACCGATTATTCGGTTGGTAAATCACCTTTTTGCACGGGCATTGGATCTCAATGCCAGTGATATACATTTTGAGCCTAACGAATCTTATCTGGACATACGTTGCCGCGTTGACGGAATCATGACACGAATCGAACGTTTACCTGTAAAAATCCATACTGGTGTCGCTTCGCGTCTTAAATTGATGGCGAAGTTGGACATCGGGGAGAAGCGTCTTCCGCAAGACGGAAGAATCGACTACCAGTTTGGCAACAAACATCTCGACATGCGTGTTTCTACACTGCCCGGTGTACATGGCGAATCGATAGTGCTGCGTATTCTCGATAGGGGTGATACGGAAGTTGATTTACAACAATTGGGTATGCCGGGGCAGGTGCTTCAAAGCTACCAGAAAATTATCACGCAACCCCATGGCATGATACTGATTACTGGCCCTACCGGCAGCGGTAAAACAACTACACTTTATGCAACACTGGAAAAGATCAACAACGAAAAGCAGAAAATCATCACCGTGGAGGACCCGGTGGAATATCAACTTGAAGGGATCACCCAGATACAAGCTAACGCCAGTATCGGCCTTAGTTTTGCTGCGGGCCTTAGATCAATTGTTAGACAGGATCCTGATATATTGATGGTAGGTGAGATACGTGATCATGAGACGGCTGAAATTACCATTGAATCAGCGCTCACCGGGCACCTGGTATTTTCTACACTACACACAAATGACGCTGCCGGCGCGGTTACTCGCTTGCAGGACATGGGCGTTGAAGGATACCTCATAAGTTCAAGTTTGTTGGGCATTCAGGCTCAGCGTCTTGTGCGAAGAGTATGTACGGACTGTTCGAATAACTACGAACTAAGCCCTGATGAGGCAATAGTTCTGGGAACCAGTAAAAATGATTGCCCTTCGATCAGGCGCGGGTCGGGATGCGAAAGATGCGGGAACACTGGCTACCGTGGCCGCGTTGGTCTGTACGAATTATTGCTAATGAGTGATTCCATTCGCCATCACATTGCCTCGGGAGCAGACGCCAATGTGATCAGGGAGCAGGCGATTAGTGAAGGCATGGAAACTCTGCGCCAGGATGCTATGGAAAAGTTAAAAGCTGGATTAACTACACCGGAAGAAGTGGTTAGGGTGACCAGAGCAATATGAACGCTTTGTATTTCAAATATCAGGCTTTCGACACCGAGGGCAAGGTTCAAACCGGAGAGCTTAGTGCTGAGTCTGAACGGGAAGCTATCAGGATACTGCAAGGAAAGAATCTAACACCTGTTAAAGTGCAGGAAACCAAACGGATTTTCGGACGCGGACGCAACAAAAAAATTAGCCATGCAGATATTCTCGATTTTACTAATGGGCTGTGCACGTTGGTAGATGCTCGCGTACCTATCGATAAGGCATTACGGTTACTGGATGGTGTGACAGAGAGCTCAGCAATGCGTGAACTAGTGCTGAATCTGCTTAGAGACGTCAAGGAAGGGAAAAGCCTCGCGCAGGCGATGGAAAACCATTCCCACGTATTTTCGAGGATGTACGTAAACATTGTAAGAGCCGGCGAAGAGGGCGGAATCTTGCATGAGCTTCTTCCTGACCTGACTGATTTCCTGGAGACCAGCGCCAAGACCAGACAGGCTGTCATATCTGCGATGATCTATCCAGTGGTGTTATTAGTTACTGGCATCATTTCAGTGTTTCTATTGTTGATCTTCGTTGTACCGCAGTTTGCCGTTATGTTTGAGGATGTCGGCACTGAAATCCCATCATCTGCAGCCTTCCTGTTATCACTGAGTAACTTTGTGCAAAGCTATGGTTATCTATTCGTTATAGCAGCCGTTATATGCATTTATTTGTGGAAGCGTCTCGACCGAGACCCGCAGACGAAGCTACAAAAAGACGGATTCCTATTATCTCTTCCCCTGGTTGGCACACTAATTCTTTATCGGGAATGCGCGGTTTTTGCTAGGACACTTGGAGCATTAATTGGGGCAGGCATTCCGTTGATCCAGGCGCTACGCATATCTCGTGAAGTTATTGCGAACTCGGTTTTAACCAGCCATTTGCTAAAGGTAGAAGAGGATGTCCGAGGGGGAAGTGGATTGGGAATTTCACTAGAGAGAACCAACCGGTTTCCGACACTGCTGCACCAGTTAGTTGCTGTCGGTGAAGAATCTGGGCGAACTTCAGATATTCTTCTGAAAACTGCCGTAACCTTCGATACCTATGTGCGTAACCAGATGTCCGCTTTGGTGTCGGCTTTGCAACCCGCCCTTATTATTTTTTTGGCCATCGCCGTCGGTGGCATAACTATTACAATGCTATCCGCAGTGTTCAGTATGAATGCTGTGGAGTTCTAGTCGATTAGGGAGATTATCGTGAAACATCCGCACAGAAGTTTAATCGATCCAGGAAATGGCAAAGAAGTAACATCCCGGGTGCTACTGCCAGGCGGTGAAATTATTCTGTTTGCATTGTTTACTATAGCGTTACCCGCCTGTTCGGTGTTGGAAGCGCAACCTAGCCCGGTAAGCCAACAAACCTCAGGCCAGGCTGGCGTTTCTACACAACAATCTGTAGCGAACAATCAGACTGAGATTGCAACATTGACGGGAGTCAACGGTGTCGATCAACAGGCCATTATCGAAGAGATAAACAGAGACGGCCAACGCACCAGTTATCCAGGATTCAGTGAGGAAGTACCCGCTCCAGTAGTTTCCGAGGAAGTCGACGGAGTCGAGTTTAACTACGAGCAAGCTGACCTGCGATTGGTTCTTGAAGAACTTGCTGATGCTTTGGATATTACGATCCTCATCGATCCCAGCATAGACAACCGGGTTAGTATTCGGACTTCTGAAGAACGACCGTTGCAAGAGAATGATATATGGCCACTGATGCGTCTTCTTACCCGCGATGCTGGCATTGTGTTAGAACGAGTCGGTGATGTTTATAATGCACGGCGACTGCCATCCAACCTGCCGGTCGACATTGTCACACCTGACACACTAGGCGATGGAACCGCTGCGCGAATTGCGCAAGTTACACCACTCACTTACGTGTCATCCGCAGCGGTCATCCAGGCAATTGCACCAATGCTGGAGCCAGATGGGGCAATCAGTCAGCTGGGTAGCAGCAACCTCCTGGTTATCTCCGGTTCGGAGTTCCAATTGCAGCGGGTCAATCAGCTATTGATGCTGATTGATGCCGATCCATTCGCGAACCAGGGGATGCATCTTTATCAGCTAAGCAACGCTAATGCGGTCGAGGTGGCTGCAGAGCTTGCTGAAATTCTGTTATTGATCGAGGGTCCCAATCCCGCTTACCAGGTGCGTGGTATTGAGCGAATAAATTCTATATTAGTGACCGCGCCTGCATCGCGTGGATTTGATGAGGTTAGTCGCTGGGTACAGATCCTCGACGCTGACAGCCAGCAGCAGGTTGAACAGCTTTTCATGTACAGGGTTAAACACCTGGCAGCGTTAGAGCTGGCAGAAACTCTGTCGACGGTCTTTGAAGAAGAAGATGAGCCGGTAATCGGCCTTGCCGGTGTTACAGACGGCTTTGGCAGAGGCCCACAGTTTGGAGTGACAGGAGAGGCTGACGAAAGCCAATCGGGAGCGAGCCAGGAACTGGCATCTCAACCCGGCACAATGCCCACGGCCTTTGGATTGAACGCCGCCGTGTCTGCCAATCTTTCGGTGAAGATAGTTGCAGATGAAACGACCAACAGCCTGCTCATTCGCAGCAGTGCCAGAGACTATCGTCAGTTGTTAACAACAATCAGCCAACTCGATGTGATTCCGCTACAGGTGATGGTGAATGCAGTGATAGCGCAGATCACTTTGACCGAAGATACTCGCTTCGGCGTGGACTGGAGCCGCATTGCCAACGATGCAGTGATCGATCCGATTTCTACCACGACCAACACCGACTTTTCACCGAATCTTGGTGGCTTAATGTTTACTAAGGGCTTTCTTGATGGCTCAGCGCGGGTCGAGGCAACTCTGGAAGCGATCGCCGTGGATAATGATGTGCGATTGTTGGCCCGCCCTTCTCTAACTGTAAGTAATAACCAGGAAGGTGAGATTCAGATAGGGGCTGAAGTACCAGTCGAAGCTGGGCAGTCCATCAGCGCAGGAGGTCTGTCGACAACCAACATCCAGTACCGCCCTACAGGCATCGAACTCTACATCACGCCTCAGATCAACGATGACGGTATAGTTAATCTGACCATTAGGCAGGTACTTTCCTCAGTAGATAGCAGCGCCGCGGGCGTTAACAACAACCCGGTTTTCAATAACCAAGAAATCAGCACTACAGTAGTGGTTCGCAATGGTGAAAACATTGTACTGGGGGGGTTGATTCAAACAGACAACGAACGACTCAATACTGGTGTGCCGGGCTTAAGCAGACTGCCGGTGGTGGGTAATCTCTTTTCCTATCAACGGGACAGTATTGAGCGACGCGAACTGTTTATCGTGTTGCGCCCGGAAATCATCAACCTCAATGCGGAGGGGGGTGTACAATATTCTGATATCCTGGATCGTTTCGAACTGGTATCGGAGCTTCTCGAGGATCTCAATATTCAGTAGGCGCCGGGCATAATTGGCGCAAAGGCAAAGGCACTATGAACCATACTAAACGAACTATTGGACCACTCACTAAAAGAATGCGTTTCCAGACCCAGTTCGGGTTTACGCTAATCGAGATCCTGGTTGTGATGGCAATAATTGCTATGCTGGCAGTTATGGTGGCGCCGAATATTTTCAATCAACAGGCCGGTGCCCAGCGAGATGCCGCTATATCACAGATTTCCTCATTACAGGCAGCTCTGGATATGTACCGGTTAGACGCGGGGGAGTATCCGGATAGCCTGGAAGGGCTGGTTGAAAACGATACCGGCCGAGCTTCCTGGAATGGGCCTTACCTTCGCGGCGCCTTACCTGCAGATCCCTGGGGGAATGACTATGTGTACGAGTCTGGGAGCCGAGATTTTACCTTGATCTCGTATGGTCCCGATGGTGAGCAGGGCGGCGAAGATGATGACGCCGATATCGGTCTTTAATCGGGCTAAAACCCAGAAATGCCAAACCCCTTCAACGGGCTTTACCCTGTTGGAACTGGTATTGGTGCTCAGCATAATCGTTATGGCCAGCATCTTAGTGGTACCCACTTTTGGCGGCCTCGAAGGGCGCACATTCGGCGTCCAGGTGCGTGCGGCCAGCTCACTGCTCAATTATGCTCGGCGCACAGCCGTTGTAACCGGTCAGCCCAGTACCGCCAGTTTCTATCCAATACTAGACGAAGAAGAGGATGATGCTAATACGAAGCTTAGCAGCGTCGGTACCTGGCAAAGTAACGGCGCTAAACTGCATTTTAGAGATAGCACTGACCGTGAGTCGGAAATACAGAAGCTGATTGAAATTACTTTTTATCCTGAAGGCGGCAGTACTGGTGGCACCCTGCTACTGGTGCAGGGGGCACAGCTGGTGAGTATCAAAATCGATCCATTTACCGGACGGGTGGTCACGGAATATGAAGAAAACTAACTCGGCATTGCAATGCAAGTGCGACAGTCAGTCCGGTTTCACCCTTCTGGAAGTGATTGTCGCACTGGCCATTACAGGTTTCGTGTTGGGCGGTCTTTTTTCTCTGGTTGGGGGCAGTAAGCAGTTGGGTTGGCGTTCCGCAGAAAGCCTGTTGAGAGCGACCCGCTTGCGTGCGGCGACAAATTTTGCGCTATTGGAGAATGAGTACCGAAGCGTAGAATTAATCCTTGAAGACGATTCCCTTCAAATTGTGCCCAAGGACATTCTCGAAAAACCAGAACGTAAGACCCAGCCCAGCATATTTACACTCCAGGCATTCGAGATCGTCGATGATGATCGGGATGAAGTCATCACTGGAAGCCGCTGGGTGCAGCTCGATCTTCCGCAGTGAGATTGAACCGATGAAGAAGAGCCAGAAAGAAAGTGGATTCACGTTGATCGAAGTCATTCTAGCTCTTGGTTTAACTGCCATGCTGTTGGGGTTGTTGAGTACTAGTGTGTTTATCGTCGCGGAGGATTGGAATCGAAACTCCGACGTGCTGGACGATAGCCTTGATGATGCCTTGGCAATTCTTCAAATAGATCGATCTCTGCATGGAGCTTTCCCACATAGTTTTACCGACGAAGAAACTCTGTCCCGGCAGATTTACTTTACCGGTCAAGACGATTACCTGAGTTGGGTCTCTACGGTTTCACCTCAACGCACTGCTGGCTTAACTACCTGGGAGCTGTACTCGGTAGATGAGGAAGGGGTTTTTCTAACCATGGTGCCTGCCTACAGCGATGATCCGACGGAACGGTTACTGGGGGCTGAACCTATCCTGTTGTTTGAGGATTACACGGCACAGTTTAGTTATCTGTACGAAGACCTCGACGAAACCAAGGTATGGACCGATGAATGGGAAGGCCAGGAGCTGCTGAGCTTACCGTTGGCTGTTCACATTCGTTTCGACCCTGTTGAAGAAGAGAAGGAAGTACTGGAAGTGTTGGCACGCATTCGTAACAACGAACATCGCAGTATCCAACCCAATGTTGCGGAGCAGATCAGCTTATGAAACGACAGCGAGGGGCAGTCATTATAATTGTTCTATGGACATCGGTACTACTGACCGTTCTGGTAACTGCCATGGCGAGCAAAGTACGGTTGTCTGCTAAAACGGTAGTGAATAACCAGGATGCCAGCACCCAGTGGGCCGAATTGATGGGAGCCGTGAGCCAAGCTGAAATGGAGCTCATGATGGAACGCATGCCACGCCCACTGGGGGAAGAATTGGAGGAAACCGAGGAAGGGGAAATCCGTACACCAGCATTGCGTTTCAATGGCCAGGAACTGGAATTGAACTATCTGCCCTCGGAAAACATCGTGGTGCGTATCTATGATCATGCAGGCAAGATAAACCTAAACCGGATACCCCGTCGTAACATGCAGCTTCTTATCGAAAAACGACTAGGTGGCGTGAATGCGGACCCGCAAGAGGTTCAGGATATACTATCCGCCTGGACAGACTGGACTGATCTTAACGACCTTGAAGGATTAAATGGCGCCGAGAAAGAATACTATGAAAATCTGGATCAGGGATATACGCCGCGCAATAATCCGGAGCTCGATGTAGTAGAAGAAATATTGCATATTCGAGGTTTTGCTGAATTGTTCGAAGGTGTAAACCTCGATGCGGCCTTTACTATATACGGAAATACTCGGACCGTGAATTTGAACCTGGCAACGCGCGAGGCCATGGAACTTTTACCGGGTCTGGATGAAGAGCTTGTTGAAAATATCATCGCCTACCGAGAAAGAGAAGACATCCAGAACCGTTCGGAAATAGCGGAAATCGTGCCCTTCGAGAACCTGCAGGAATTGTCTCCGTGGGTGGGCAACAATACCTCCAACATCTACTCGATTTTTGTCTATGCCCGCAACGAGTTCGGTGACGAAGAATTTGCAGCGATGCTAGAGGCCGATGAGTTTTCCAATCCGGATCGGGTAACCCAGTCCTATTCCGAGATCGTCGAGGTAAGCGGCTACAATAACCTGCCGAAGGTCTATAAGGTTGATAACTATGAGCGATTGCCGGATACAACGAGAGGTAGGGTCCGCGAAGAAGACCTGCTATTCGGGCTGTAGAGGCCTATCCTTGGTTGATCGACCACTCAGAATTCATGATGATCGGGCCTACACCCTTGTTGGGCTCCACATGTAATGATTTGCTGAACTTAGTTTCATACCAAAGTAGTCCAGTTTTGTCAGCGAGCCCACCCAGCACATAGAAATCTCCAACGCGCATGGCGAAATTTTTGATGGTTAGCGATACTGTGAAGATATCACCTTTCTTGAATGGCCCCTTGTGAATTTGATCAATATCAGTGGTTAGAAATGAGGCTACAGGTTCTTCAGCCGATTTCATAAATGCAAACCCGAAATTACCTTCGAAGCCTTCAACCAGGACTTCGACTTCCATTTCCAGATGAACATCAGCCAAGGGTGTCAGGCTATCTAGCTCTTTCCCTTCGGGAGACTTCACCGACAGGGAATTGATGCGGCAGTCCTGTATCTTAATTTCGGTTTCGGTACTAGCCCCTTCCTCCTTTGGGATGTCCTCGCTTATGCTGTGATAGACTTTTTTGCTGTTACAAAAATCTTCGTAGTGACCGACTACCTTGTCGCTATCACCCATCTCTTTGATTTGGCCTTTGTCCAGCCAGATAGCGGTATCGCAAAGCTCTTGCACGTGGAACATGGAATGACTACAGAACACCATGGTTTTCTGCTCATCTATAAACTCGTTCATGCGCTGCACGCATTTTTTCTGGAATGCTAGATCGCCCACGGACAGGGCCTCATCGATTACCAGTATGTCTGGTCGCGCCATCGTAGCTATGGAGAAAGCGAGCCTTACGTACATCCCTGATGAATACGTCTTTACAGGGCGATCGATAAAATATTCTAACTCGGAAAACTCGATAATGTCGTTTTCGAGTTCTATTATGTTTTTATCAGGCACGCCCAACAAGGATGCATTCAAATAAATGTTTTTACGACCAGTGAATTCGGGATGGAAGCCCGCACCCAATTCCAGTAAAGCAGCTACCTGACCCCTTATCTCGATATCACCTCCTGTTGGTTGTAAGGTGCCTGCCAGTAATTTCAGCAGGGTCGATTTACCTGCGCCATTAACACCGATGATGCCTAAGCTTTTCCCTTCCTGAACAGCGAACGAAATGTCACTCAGGGCATGGAAAACCGTGTGTTTCTGTCGGCGCAGGATCAGTTCAGACAGGCGATCCTGTGGTCTTTCGTATATCTTGAAGTCCTTATGGAGGTTTTTTACGGAGACACGCGTCATTATTAATGCCCGTTATAGCACGTCGCCAAAGGCGTGTTTGATCCTGACAAAAAGCCAGCCGCCTATGAGATAAGTGATGAACGCCACAGGCAAAATAATTTGGAAGTTAACAAGCGGAAACTCTCCAATCAAAATTATTTCACGGTACAAGTTCACAAAGCTGTGCATCGGGTTAAACAGGAACAACTCACGCGCGCCTTCGCTTTGAATAAGGGTAATCGGATAAATAATGGGGGTTAAAAAAAACCAGATAGTTACCAAGAGCGACACAATTTGCTGCAAGTCGCGCAAAAACACACAGAGAGCTGACAACATTGCAACCAGCCCTAGGGTGAACAAAAACTGCAGGAAAAAAATCACCGGTAGCCACAACCACAACAGGTTAAAGTAACCCTGCATAGCGAGATAAACCAACAGTAAACAAAAGCCTATGACGTGTGTCAGGTAAGGAACTACTGTTCCTACGACAGGAATAACCTGAACCGGGAATAAAACCTTGGTTATCAACCCGGCTTTTTCTAATAACAACCCCGGAGACTTACCAACCGCTTCGGCAAAGGCAAACCAGGGCAGGTAACCAATCATCATGAATATAACAAACTCGGTTTGGCCGAACTCTGGTAGTGCCCGCAGTTGAAAAATATAACCAAAGACAAAAGCATATATGACAATGTGAGCGATCGGAGTCACAAACAGCCATAAGAAGCCCCCGATAGAAGCAGCGAACTGTGCAACAAAATCTTGCCTGGTGAAGTGATGAAAGAGCCGGTAATTTTCGACTGGTGTGATTACCCATTGCCGAAGCAGTGTAAAAAACATATCAATCCTTTGTTAGTAGGGTTTCGAAATGGGTACGCATCAGCACGAGTATACGGCTGGGAATTTAACCATGAATTCACTAAAAAAACTAAAAAATCCCACCTCGAGCCTTTATACTCAGCACCTTTTCAACCATACAGTTTCGTCCATTCATCTTTATGTTAAATCCGGAACACGTGCTCATTCCATTCCAGGCTGCCCTGCTACCGCCAGGACCGTGGCTCGTATTCGCACCCCATGCCGATGACGAAACATTCGGAATGGGTGGAAGTTTGCTGAAAGCAAAAAATGAAGGAATAGAAACTCATCTTGTGGTGCTTACTGATGGCGCTTTAGGGGGTGAAAGCGAAGACCTGGTCAAGGTTCGCGAAGAAGAGGTGAATCAAGCGGCTCAGTTATTAGGCATTAAATCATTGCATTGTTGGTCAGAACCCGACCGCGGGTTGGATTATAATGAGAGCCTGGTCGGAAAGATAACCGATACAATCCGTGCCCTAGCTCCTGCAGCGGTGTTCTTTCCGGGGCCTTTTGAAATACACCCGGATCACCGCGCAACTGCTTTCTTGGTTTGGTCCGCTCTTCAGAAATTACGCGGGAACGGCGTTGTCCCCGAAGTGATAGCTTATGAAATTGGTGTTCAAAACCCGGTAAATCTATTGATCGATGTCACTGAACAATATGCGGAGAAAAAGAAGGCCATGGCAATTTACGCCAGTCAGAACAGCGAGAACAACTACCAAGAGCTGGTACTGGCATTGGACAAGGGCCGCACCTTTTCACTGCCTGCCAAGGTAGAGTTTGCAGAGGGGTTTTTCCGGTTTCAGTCAAAGGACATGGCGTTGAGCCTGCAAGAGGTAACACACAAAATTGTTGACCTTTATCAGTGATCGATTGGTGTATTGATCACATCAATGGACTGAAGAATCAGCGTCGACCGAATCAGGCTGTTGCTTATCATCCATCCAGTCAGGCCAGACCGATACGGGCCACTCTGCTTGTCGCCACAGCTGGTGAATCATTCCCAGCCACTGCCGTAACTGCTGAATCGTAAAGCTTAGCTCCGCCTTCTGACCATCATCACACTTAAAGACCAGCAGTACGGTCTCTTCACTCATTTTGATATCGATTTCCTTAACCAGCAAGGCGGCTGACTCAGAGTTTGCCGTCACTGCAGGTTGATTGTGCAGATTCGCGACGGCGGATTGTTGGGCCATCCCCTGCAATGCAGACTTGGCCCCAGTGCCGATGGCCGAAGACCGGGCCACCTCAGGGGCTTCTTTTTCTAGCCATCCTAGAAAATGGGCTACCAGCCGTATTAGCAATCGCTGGGTTGTCCACAAAATTAGTGTCTCTTCTGCGTCGGTTATTGCAGTGAGTCGAATTCTGTCTTCCGATTCAATGTACTCGGTCGTAATACGTTGCAGGATAGTCATGGATGGGCGTTAAGCGTCTGGTGGAATCAACCAGCTGCCTACTTCGAGCATGTCTTCGGCTTCAAGGGTTCCCGTCTCACGTTTCAGGAGTAGCAGATACTTAATGTGTTCGTAACGTGTCCGTTGCAAATCGCGTTCTGCCTGGAATTGGTCCCGTAAGGCATTAAGAACATCGACGCTGGTTACTGTTCCCAGATCGAACCCCTGTTGCATGGCTTCGGAAGATAATGCAGTAGACTCCACCAGAATGACGGCCGCTTCCGTGAGAACTCGCGAAGACTGCACCTGCAGGTAAGCTGAACGAACTAACTCGCCTGTTTCCAATCGCACTGACCTTAATTCACTTTCTGCAATGCTGCGCTGACTGATTGCTTCACTT